>ERZ1106951.2524-NODE-2524-length-14315-cov-2.598668_pt1 | contig 14315 bp, 9 predicted proteins | sample MGYA00403676_ERZ1106951 | MGnify/ENA primary metagenome ERZ1106951 (study PRJEB35170, sample SAMEA104062398) | human gut metagenome | biome: human gut; feature: human-associated habitat; material: faeces | place: Denmark | collected 2012-04-23 ...
GCCTGATTTAAAATCGTGAGTACAAATAAGTGCACGCGGCTCTAAATCGGATTCATTAACTGAGATATTTTCATGGTTTTCTGTTTCAAAATAAATATTTGAATATTCAAATATGTTATTCTGAAATTCACTATCAACAAATGAAGCATCTACAGGCATAACAACTGATCCAGAAGCTTCCGTTGTCTGCATCGGCGCATACCCAAACACCGTAGTCCCGCTCAAAAATACAGATGCCAATATCGCAGCAGCAGTACCAATTTTACTGGCTTTCTTATTCTTCATCATAATAAATTCCACTCTCCTTTTCATCGTATGTTTGGCCCCCAATAAGTTGTTTTTCCAGACTACAGGAACCTGTCTGTTTCTTGCGGAAAGATTCACGAGAGTGGCTGCGTAGGCTTTTCTCTCCTCAGTGGTGAAATCTTCGGTGGCGGCTTGATCTGCAATGTTTTCGGAAAAGCTGGTGTAAAGCAGAAGCGTAAGCAATGTTAACGGATTATAAAAATGAAGGCAAATGGCTAACAGGCAGAGCAGCTTTACAGCTGAGTCATGGCGGCGCAGGTGCGAGTATTCATGCCGCATAATCATTTCTGACAATCTGGAATCCTCAAGGCTCTCCGGCGCGACAATGAAAGGTTTCAGGAAACCTATAGTATAGGGAGAACCAATAAGGGGAGAAATGCGGTATTCCACATCTCCAATTCCAGAAAGGAAGCAAGTCTTCTTTTCGGTAATCTTTTTAAGCTTTCGCGTGAGCTGATGGTATTTTACAATTTCATAAATGCTGAACCCAGTTATCAGGAACAACCAGCATAGAATAATCATAAAAAGCCATCCAGGCATCCAAACAGAGATTCCTTGGTAAGTAATTGCTTCTTTATTGCTAAAAGTCCAGAAATAAGAAGTACTTGTTAAAAAGATCTTCTTCTCTAAGGACATCCATCGGCATCAGATATTTAACCACCTGAAACGGTATCAAATACCCTGCCAGACTCAGAAACACCAGGTTCCGGCCAAGCCGGTATGAAAATTTTTTCCTTTGGAGAAGCAATAGCAGGAGACAGATGATCAGTGGCACTGTTCCTGCTATGCTCATACACATTAAAAGCATGCAAGTCCCTCACTTAAAATTTGTCAATAAAATCCAGCAAGTCCTTCTGATCCTCTTCGCTGAGATCGGAATCTTCTGCAAAGGCACAGAACAGACAGGTAAGTGAATTTTTAAAGCTCTGGAAATCAGAATCTCCAGAATCCCTGCAGCTGGTCTGGCGATTTTTTATCAGCTCCTTCATCGCATTCCGGAACAACAGGTTCTTCTTATCAAGCTTCTGTCTAAGCTGCAAACAGTGTACGAAGAGACCTAAGGTTACCAGAGGAAAGCTGAAGGATAACAGAATTGCTTTCGCCAGGTAAAAGGCAGCAGCCGGCTGATCCAAATTCGGAATTCCGTTCATCATGCAGATCAGCAGCGAGCATCCGGTGACGATCACAAAAAGAACGCCGGATAAGGTTAAAATTATTTTTTTCATTGAGTACCTCCTCATTCTACGTAGAAACGGGATTTCAGAAATAATTTTATTTCCTGCTCCCTTCACTATATATACGAAAACCAGAGAAAGAAATAACACGAAATCTGAAAAAATTTTTGGAAATTTTTCAGATAAGATAAATTTATGGTATACTTACAGAGAAACTGAGAGAAATCACAGGTCTGAAACCATATCAGATATTGAAAAGACACTTCCTAACAGTGTGTAAAAAATCAACGCTTTGTTAGGAAGCGCCAAATAATCATAGAAGGAGAACAATCATGCCCAAATTTCTGATCATCGACGGCTCCTCCATGCTGTCCACATCCTATTATGGAAATCTTCCCAAATCTATCCTTTTCGCAAAGACAGACGAGGAAAAAGAGAGACACTATCCGGAAATCCTGCACACCTCCGATGGAAAATATACAAATGCCATGTTCACCATGCTTCGCACCCTTCTGGCTGTTTATAAGAAGGTAAAGCCGGAATACGTGGCATTTACCTTTGATATGACAAGAGATACCTTCCGCCGCACCCAGCTTGGCGCCGATTTTTACAAAGCCAATCGCAAGGAGACTGCCCAGCCATTAAAAGAACAGTTTGTCCAGATGGAAGAATTCCTGAAAGCAATCGGCTGTCCGGTATTTATGAGCCAGGACTATGAGGCTGACGATTATGCGGCATCTCTTGTGGAGAAATTCCAGGGCCCGGATCTGCAGACTTATGTGCTTACCAAGGATCACGATTATTTTCAGCTGGTAAGCGAATATACCCGCATGTGGCGTGTTGTTACGAAGGATAAGCTGGAGAATTTAAAGGATGCATATGGCCTGTTTGGAAAAGAGGCTTACGAGGAACTCCCTTCTAATGTATTTGAATATACACCGGAAATTGTCTGCTCTGAGGAAGGAGTGTATCCGGAACAGATTCCTGTGCTTCTGGCGATCACTGGAGATCCAGGCGATGGAATTCCAGGCTGCAAAGGTGTTTCCTCAGCTGCTGCGCCGCTTGTAGCAGAATACAAAACCCTGGATGCGATCTATGAAGCAATTGAGGACTGCGAAGGTGTGGCAAAGAAAGAAAAGGAACTGAATACTTTCTGGAAAGAAAACCTTGGAATTGGCAGAAGCCCTCTGAAAGCACTGAAAACAAATAAAGAGATGGTATACTTAAGCGAACAGCTGGCAACTATGAAACATGACATTGAGATAAAAGAAAGCCTGGAAGATATGCGGCTTCATATTAATACAGAAGAACTGATCAGACAGCTGAAGCGCTACGAAATGAACAGTATTGTGACAGAATATGAAAAAATATCAAAATAGTCGAAATATAAAGAAAACAATTAATTGTCAGAAAAAAGAGAAAATATCAGAAAAATACAATTGACGGTTGGTAATGTGTGTTTATTTACACAAAATACATAAATTATTCACAAAACGCTTGCATAAAACGGAGTAATACGCTATAATTTCCCCATACTACTTATTGATCAATTTCAATAAATTTAATTCATGGAGGGAAATGTATGAAGAAAGATTTGAAAACACTCAATAAGTCTGTTGCCATTGCAATTGCAGCGGCAATGACCGCAACTTCCGCACCGACACCACTTCTGGCGTCAGATTTTACAGATGGAGGAGATTTCGTATCTGAGTCTCCGGCAGCGGAAGCGGACATCACAGAGGAAGCTGCTGTAGAGGCAGATGGCTTCGGAGATGAAGCCGCAGTGGCAGCTGTTACAGAGGATGGCTTCGGTGACAGCGAGGCAGTTGCAGACGCAGCAGAGAGCGGAAGCACCGATGATGTTGCTGCTTTTGATGCAGAGGCACCTGGCAAGATCGGACATGTTGCATTTGATGAGGAGGATAAGAATGTTCTTACCTGGTATGCGGATCAGAAGGCAGATGAATACCAGATCCGTGTAACAGACGGAGAGTACACTTACCGCTACTCTTATGATGCAAGCGAGCCAGAGACCGGTTATCCGTCCACTGTCGACTTAAGCTATAGACTTACAGATCTTACCATGCAGCCGTTCAAGGTTGACGCAGAAGGAAACCTTGTATACAAACCAGATGGTAAAGACGGATATATTGCAGGTCTTGAGAATGGCAAGACATACAAGGTTTCCGTTCGCGCCGTAAACCGTAACAGCGCAGATGGAACTGTTGCATATGGTGAATGGTCTGACGCTGTAGATTATACCTACGCAAAGAAGGTCGCTGAGCCGAAGAGTGTGACAATTTATGCAGCTGAAAGAAAGAATCAGATTCAGGTATCCGGCGAGAACCAGAACCTCGAGGTTTCCATTAAGGATGAAGCTGGAAATGAATATTATTCTTATGCATACGGAGCAAAGGAACCCTCCTATGTAACTACTTCAGGTAACTGGCTCAATTTCTATGAGAATTACGGTTATCTGCTTAAAAGGAACGACACCACAGGTCTTTATGAAGTCGCTTCTGATGCAGACGGAAAATATATCGGTGCTTTCCAGAAAGGCAAGAAATATACCGTTAAAGTCCGTGCATATACAGGCTCCGGCGATGAGAAGAAGGTAGGCGACTGGTCCAATGAGCTGGTTGTAGAAGCAGACGACAGCGGCAGTCTTGTACCAGAGAAGACCGGTAATTTCAAATACAACGATGAATATGAATACGTAAGCTGGAATCCTATCCAGAATACATATGTATCCCAGTACGAAGTTGAAGTAGATGGAAAAGTTGCCTTTACAACAGATTCCAATTATTCCTATCCAAACTTCTATTTAGGAAGAACCTACGGAGAGTTCAAATTTGAAAGAGGTAAAACCTATACCATCCGTGTCCGCGGAATTAATTACAGATATGAGAATGGTGCAAACAAGAAGCAGGAAGGTGAATGGTCTGACGCTTATACAGTAACTTATAAAGCTGTAGATACAAGCCTGAAGAAAATCTCCGGTGTAACAGCATCTTCTTATGTTCTCAGCTGGAATCCGGATAAGAATGCAGACAGCTATGAGATTAAGATTACAGACGAAGCTGGACGTGAGTACTTTGAGTCACTGGCATCCGATCGGAAGAGTGGCAGGTATACCAGAGTAAGCGGCACCAGATATTCCTTTGATGAGTCTGATTATAGAACTTATACAAGCGTAGACGGAGTTCTGGAACCTGTTATTTACCCGGCTACCGGTCAGCCTGTTTATGCATTTGAAGACGGAAAGACCTATAATCTTTCTGTTCGTGCCGTTAAGATCGGAGAGGATGGTAAGGAAGTATACGGAGACTGGTCCAATGCATTTGCATACAAAGTAACCGCTTCAGATGCAGGTACCAGTGAGAAGCCTGCAGCTGTTTCCGGTGTAAACGTAAACACAGAGGATAGTGAGCCAACCTTGCGTTGGAACGCACTTGACAATGTAAACCGCTATGAAATCCTTGTAAAAGATTCTGCCGGCCGTGAATACGTGAGCTCAGCTTCTCTGAAGGATGACGGAACTGTTGATAAGACCTACTACAGCGTCGGACGCGGTAATTTCCCAAGTGTTTCCCTGTCAGAGCTTAAAGATGAAGATCTGTATACATATACAACAGATCCTAAGGTTTCATTTGACCGTGTAAGAGATGAGAATGGCGATCCGATCAAGGCAATGGCTCCTGGAGAATCCTATACTTTCCAGGTACGTGCAGTACGCACTTATACCGTTGATACAGACGGAAAGAAAGTCACAAAGACCGTAGAAGGCGACTGGTCAGCACCGTCCGCTGCATTTACAGTAGATGCTCTTCAGCCGATCACAGATCTTCAGTATGTGAAAGCTGACGACAATTACTATTATTTCACATACAGTGCAAAGGTTGATTTAGACAGCGTATGGTATCAGATCGCAACAGGCACAGAATTTACTACTGCAACTATGGTAAGTGACTGGAGCAGCTTCTATTATGATGGCTCAGCTGGTTCTGCGAAACTGAAGATCAGCAAAAACAACAGTAATCTGGAAGCAGGAAAAACCTATTATGTTCGTGCAGTGAGCAGTGCAGACAGACCGGAAGAGGAAGAGGTTGCAAAACTGAAACCTGCAGCAGTCTCCTTCACTACAGATGCAGAAAAGGCACCTAAGAATGTAACTGGCTTAGAGATGTATAAAGAATCTGAAAACAGCTTCGAATTCCGTTTTGATGCTGTTCTGGAAGATGGCGACTCTTATGAGCTCCAGTACACAGATAAGGCACAGCCTTCCGAAGAGGATTGGGTAACAGCTTCTTCCAGTGGTTACTATGATGAAGATGAAGATGAGTACTATGAGGATGATGATGCACTTACATTGAGTAAATCCTTATTAAAAGAAGGAGCAACCTATGTAAGAGTTGTCGCTTATGTAAAAGACAAGAGCGGAAACAAGAAATACGGTACTCCTTCCAATGTAGTAACTGTCAATGTTTCCAAAGCTACTTCAGCGATCAGCAATCTGAAGCTGGTTGAGAAAACACCGGATGGCTATGTATTCTCCTATGACGGAACTGTAAGAAAAGAAGAGGATGTAGAATTCTGGTATTCTGAATCACCTGAATTTGTAAATGATTACAAGGTTACAGATTGTATTTCTGCTGAGAACAATAAGGCAACACTTTACTTTGAATCACTTACACCAGGCAAGACCTATTATGTGCGTGCCCGTGTAAAAAATGATAAGGCAGCTACACTTGCACAGAAATACAGTGCATACACAAATACAGCATCATTTAACGCTGGTATGCCGAATATATCTGTAACAAATGTTATCACAGCTAAGACTGTTACCTTAAGGATGAGCGCTGAAAGCGGAAGCGAAGGCTGGCTCACCGGCTATCAGATCCAGAGAAAGAATGGCAAGAAATATAAAACAATTGCCAAAACTACAGACAGCGTTTATAAGAACACCAAACTGAAAGCAGATACCACCTATACTTACAGAGTAAGACCATATTATTATGATTCCGAAACAGGCAAGACCACTTATGGAGCATGGGCTTATAATAAGGTTACTACCTGGGGCGGTGCGCTGAAACTGAAAGCAACACCTAAGAGCACAACTTCTGTAAAACTGTCCTGGACCAAGATCAAAGGTGCTAAGGGATATGAGATTTACAGATGTGAAGGATCTTCTATTGGAGATACTGTAGCAGCTGGCATGACCAACAATTTTGCTAAGTATAAACTGATCAAGACTACAAGTGCAAAGGCTTCCAGTTATACAGATAAGAAGCTTCAGAGCGGTATGGATTATTACTATCTTGTAAGAGCTTACAAGACTGTAGGAAACAGCAAGTATTACATTGATGAGGGTGTATATGCAAATCTTAGCTTCGAGATGACTACCGTTAACAGAATTTCTTATGCAAACGGTAAGATGAAGTTAAGCTGGCAGCCGGTATATGCAGGAAAGGGTTATCTGGTTGAGAAGAGAAATGAAGAGACTGGTGCATGGGAAACCTATAAGACACTGAAAGCTTCCACATCTTCCATTACATTCCCTGCAGCAGATACGGAAACAACCTATCGTGTACGTGCATACAGAGGACAGGAATACAGCAATGAAATCAGAGCAACAGTTAATCCTGTTTTAGCAACTCCTGGCAATGTAAAAGCTGTTGCAAACAAAGCAGATGGAAGTATTACTGTAACATGGAATCCGGTAGCAGGTGCTGATTACTATCGTGTATACAGAACCACCTCTTCCTGGAACAGATATAACAAAGACAGCAATTCTTACAGCTATAGTTACGGTTCCAGTGCAACTGTCCCGAATTATGTTGCTGATTCCACAACAGTCAGCGGATATAAATTTGTTAGTGAACTGAAGGAAACGACTATTACAGATCGCGAGATCAAGTACACCTATAATGGTGCAACAAGCACAGAGTACAAAGGACCGAAAGCAGGAGTAAAATATTACTATTATGTAATTGCTTACAAGAATGGTAAGTCCTATGAGTACAAAGATTCTGCTGATGAAACATATACAAGTGGTGCAAGCAAATCTGCAAGTGCTATAGTTTCCACAGCAAAGATCGCGAAGCCAACCAGTCCAAAAGCGAAAGCAACAAAGGGCAAGATTACTGTCAGCTGGAAGAAAGTAACAGGAGCTACCGGATATCAGGTATACCGTTCCACTAAGAAAGGTTCCGGATACAAACTGGTAGGAACTATTACAAAAGGCTCCAAAGTGAAATATGTTGACAAGAGCTCCAAGAAGGCTGGAACCAAGTATTATTACAAAGTACGCGCCGTTGGAAACAACGAGGCAGGTGTTCCAATCTATTCTTCTTACAGCACACCCAAATATGCGAAAGCAAAATAAATAAAGTGTAATAAAATCCCCCTCCTGTTAGACAGGAGGGGGATTTTTGGTTACCCAGATGTAAAAACTTATGCAACTATTTGAATGCAGATATAAGAAAAGAAGACCCGTATCACAGGCCTTCTTTAATAAGCTTACCATCTTTTAAATGCAGAATTCGCTGATTGCTGCTCCCTCTGAACTGAAGGGAGAGGTTTTTCAATTCCTGGATAAACTCTCCGTCTACCAGAACGTCGATGCAGGAAAGCATCCGGTCTGTAAAAGGAGTGTAGATCTTACCTCCGGGAACCATATCTTTGTCAAAAAGATATCCACTGTAACACCAGATGGATTTATCCGGAAAGGTACGCCTGATCTCTTCCAGAAGCTCTGCCAGAACAGGCTGATTCTCTGGCTCGAATGGCTCGCCGCCGAGTAGGGAGAAGCCCTCTATATAAGACGGAGCAAGCAGCTCCAGGAGCTTATCCTGTGTCTCCTGGGTAAATGGCTTACCGTAGTTAAAATCCCACGTAGGTGCGTTAAAACAGCCCTTACAGTGGTGCCTGCAGCCAGATACGAACAGGCTTACACGCACGCCTGTGCCGTCTGCTATGTCGTAGGATTTAATGTTTCCGTAGTTCATAACTGATTCCTCTTTTCCTTCTGTGCTTGATAATCAAATGCACACATCTTGCAGAAAGCCTTTTTCAAACACGATTCAGGACTTTCATAGTAAAATACCATTATGCAAAAAAATCCGGACAGAAATCAAAATTATGAAATTCAGAAAACTGTCCGGAGTGTTATGTTCAGTGGTAACCTTATATAAGGTTCTGTAAACGTAGTTCACAGAAAACCCGGGAACCATTACTTATTACAGATGTAATACACGATCCTTGATCTCCTGGGTACGTCCCTGGTTCCAGAACTGGGTACCGATGTATCCGCAGGTTCTTCTGGCAACGCTCATCTTGTCCTGATTGCGGTTACCGCAGTTCGGGCATTCCCAGATCAGCTTGCCGTTCTCGTCTTCTTTGATCTGGATCTCTCCGTCATATCCGCAGACATCACAGAAATCACTCTTGGTATTCAGCTCTGCATACATGATGTTATCATAGATAAACTTCATAACAGAGAGAACTGCCGGAATATTCTGCTTCATATTCGGAACTTCCACGTAGCTGATGGCTCCTCCTGGAGAAAGCTTCTGGAATTCAGACTCGAATTTCAGCTTGGAGAATGCGTCGATCTCCTCAGTAACGTGAACGTGATAGCTGTTTGTAATATAATTCTTATCCGTAACTCCTGGAATGATGCCAAAACGCTTCTGGAGACATTTGGAAAACTTGTATGTGGTGGATTCCATCGGAGTGCCATATACAGAGTAGCTGATGTTCTCAGCTGCCTTCCACTGGGCACATTTGTCATTGAGGCGCTGCATAACCTTCAGCGCAAACGGACGAACCTCAGGGTCTGTATGAGGCTTTCCGTACATTCTCATGCACATCTCATGGAGACCTGCATATCCAAGTGAGATCGTAGAATAGCCGTCATAAAGAAGCTTGTCAATGGTCTCACCCTTCTTAAGCCGTGCAAGAGCACCATACTGCCACAGGATCGGGGCAACATCGGAAACTGTGCCAAGAAGACGCTCATGTCTGCAGCGGAGTGCTCTGTGGCAAAGCTCCAGGCGCTCCTCCAGAATCTCCCAGAACTTATCAAAATCGCCGTCTGAGGAGCAGGCTACATCTACAAGGTTAATGGTAACAACACCCTGGTTAAAACGACCGTAGAACTTGTAGGAACCGTCCGGGTTCTTCTGTTTCTCCTCAACGGTAAGGAAGGAACGGCATCCCATGCAGGTGTAAACATTGCCGTTTTTTAACTGGCGCATGATCTTGGCTGAGATGTAATCCGGAACCATACGCTTGGCAGTACATTTCGCTGCAAGCTCTGTGAGGTACCAATATTTGGAATCCTCGTGGATGTTATCCTCATCCAGCACATAGATCAGCTTCGGGAATGCAGGTGTGATCCACGCACCGCGCTCGTTCTTAACACCCTGCATACGCTGCTTCATAACTTCCTCGATGATCAGTGCAAGGTCATCACGGGTGCGTCCCTCCGGAACTTCATCAAGATACATGAAAATCGTTACAAATGGTGCCTGTCCGTTACAGGTCATAAGAGTGATCAGCTGGTACTGGATCGTCTGGATACCACTCTGGATCTCATCCTTCAGTCTGCGTTCCGATACCTTCTGGATGATCTCATCATCAAGAGGCTCACCGCAAGCCTTACGTTCCTCGATTACCTTGTTACGGATCTTCTGGCGGCTGATGTCTACAAAAGGAGCCAGATGGGCGAGAGAGAAGGACTGTCCGCCGTACTGGTTGCTGGCAACCTGTGCCACGATCTGTGTGGTAACGTTACATGCGGTAAAGAAGCTGTGAGGCTTCTCAATCAGTGTCTGGCTGATAACCGTGCCGTTCTGGAGCATATCCTGCAGATTGATCAGGTCACAGTTATGCTCACGCTGTGCGTAGTAATCGGAATCATGGAAATGAATGATTCCCTCGTCGTGAGCCTTTACGATCTCCTCAGGAAGAAGAACACGCATGGTCAGGTCCTTGCTGACCTCGCCTGCCATGTAATCACGCTGGGTAGAGTTAATAGTAGGGTTCTTATTGGAGTTCTCCTGCTTGGCATTCTCATTAATCTGGTCAAGAAGAGCAAGGATGCTGTCGTCTGTGGTATTGGACTTGCGGGTAAGCTCTCTCTTGTAGCGATAGCGCACATACTTCTGTGCAACCTCATAACCGCGCATCTCCATAATGCCGGTCTCTACCATATCCTGAATATCTTCCACATTGACAGCGTGGGAGGATTCAAGGGCACGGGTGGCAATCATATCAGCAAGCGCTGTGATCTGGTAATGACTCAGCCTGTGAAGCTTAGAAACCTCCTCATTCGCTTTTTCAACGGCGTTGATGATCTTCGCCTTATCAAAAATAACTTCCACGCCATTTCGTTTAATGACGTTTGCATTGACCTCAGTACTCATTCTTTCAAATCCCTCCATATATTGTGTTTAAATCTTTGATTACATACTAGATGTTGTGCACTATCAATATTACAGTATTCTACAGAAAAGTCAAGGTCAAAACCATTGATTTTAAAAATCTGTGAAATGTGCTGAATTTTCGTCAGCAGGACAGAAGAATCATTCGGTGATCTCCGGTATAGAGTTCCTGAAATGTGCGGAATCATCGGGGTTATTCCGTATGTGAAATTTTACCGTACACAATAAAACAGTTACTGGATGACCAGTAACATGCTTTGTATGATTTCGCGCCGCAGCTGTGAACAATGTTCACAAAAACACCTGGCGGAATACTGCCTTCTGAATAGTTATGGGGCATGAACAAAGGGCTGCCCTGGGCAACCCTTTCTCGCGTCCGCATCTTCCTCTATTATACTTGGAAAAAAATAAAAATCAACCCTTGACACCACCAGAAGTGAGTCCTCCAACCAGTTTTTTTTCGATTCCGACGAACAGAATCACAACTGGAACGATTGCATAGAGGGAAGCAGCAAACAGATACTGCCACTCGATCATATTGTAACCGTTGAAAATATTGATACCAACGGTGAGAGGCTTGAAGGTATCAGTGGAGATCAGTGTCAGTGCCACTGTATATTCGTTCCAGGCGTTGATAAATACGAAAATAAGCGCTGTAACGATACCAGGTGCAGCAACAGGCAGAAGGATCCTTAAAAGGGCATGTACGCGGTTACAGCCGTCAATAGTGGCAGCCTGCTCCATCTCTGGTGAGATGCTCAGGAAAGTACCGCGGAGCAGCCAGATGGCAAATGCCTGGTTAAATGCTGCGTTGATAAAGATCAGGCCGATAATGCTGTTGGTAAGATGGAACGCCATCATAACCTTGTAGATACCGATGAGAAGTACAACCGGTGCGAACATCTGGGAGACAATAACAAATCCCAGAAAAGCAGTCTGGCCTTTGAATTTCATTCTGGACAGGGCATAAGCAGCTGGGATACCGCAGACCATAGCCAGAAGAGTGGAGCCTCCTGCAATCACAATGGAGTTCAGCATATAACTGCTCATGGGAGCCAGCTTCCATACGTCTGTGAAGTTGGACCAGATGGCCTCAACAGGGAAAATAGTTCCATTCATGGAAAAGATTTCCGCGCGGCTTTTAAGAGCAGTACATACAGTTACAAAATATGGGTATAAAGTTATCAGACAGATGGCGATGATCACTACATAGAGCAATACACGCAAAACTGTGTTTCTGGTATTTTTTTTCTTAACTGAAGCATTGGTGTTTGCCATATTATTCGTCTCCTTTCTTCAGTACGGAAACCATGTACAGGCTGGCGCAGAAAAGAAGAATCAGGAAGCCGATAACAGATACGGCTGCTGCCTGTCCCTGTTTGCCGTTGTAGAAGGCCAGTTTGTACAGATAGGTAACCAGGGTGTCGGTACGGTTAGCAGGGTCACCCTTGGTTATGGTCCATATGATCGGAAAAGAGTTAAATACGTAGATAATGTTCAGGATGGTACTGATGGTAAGATTCGGACGTACCAGCGGGATGGTGATCTGGAACATTTTCTGCCAGTAGCTGGCTCCGTCTACGGCTGCTGCCTCATAGTAGCTGGCATCAATACTCTGCAGACCGGAAAGTACGGTAAAGGTTACAAATGGAATGGTAACAAAAATACCGCAGGCAATTTCCCAGGCGAAATAAGCACCGGCAGTAGGAGTCCAGTTCACAGCGTGGTCAATAATGCCAAGCTTCATCAACAGTGTATTTAAGGTACCGTAATCTGTGTCGATGATGAATTTCCAGATACTTGCCTGAACGATCAGGGTTGTGGCCCATGGGAAAACAACAACGGCACGTGCAAGCTTACGGCCTTTAAATTCATTGTTGAGGAGGATCGCAAGGATAAATCCAAGGAGTGTGGAGATGCCGACTACGGCAACGGTCCACACAAGGGTGTTTTTCAGCACCATGGCAAAAACAGGGCTGCTTGTTACCTTGCGGAAATTTTCAAATCCGGCGAAGCCTTTGATCAGACCAGCTTTGCTGACGTCGCTTAAGGCCATACGGAATACAAAGATAATAGGAACCAGGATGAAAATTGCCATGAGAAGGACACTTGGCAGGATCCATATATATGGTTCCACTTTTTTGAATTTTTTCTTCACAGGGATACCTCTCTTTTTATAAAAATAGCGTTGACGCTGCGCAGACAAGCACAGAAAACGGCGTTTGTTACGCAGAAAAACAGAACCTTCTTGTGACAAATACAAGAAGCAGCGTTTGCTTCGCAAAAAGGTGGAACCTTCTTGTGCCTGGCACAAGAAGTAGCGTTTGCTTCGCAAACTTAAAAATGGACCGGACCTGTAAGTCCGGCCCATTATCTTCCTCGTAATGGGAAAAACAGTGGATTAAGATCAGCCAGCGATTTCTGCCTGAAGGTCATCCAGTAATTCCTGAACGTCGCCGCCAAGAAGAGCATTCTGCTCTACGTTGATAACGCCCTGTTTTACATCTGCCCATTCTGCTTTCGCTGTTGGATAGAATTTACAGCTGTCTAAGATATCAATCCAGCTTGCCATATCTTCGTTAGCTGCTGCGAGAGCCTCGCCGCCGGACTTGGTTGCCGGAAGGAATCCCTCCATGTCAACCCACTCTGTATAACGGGCATCATCATAGAAATAATCAAAGAATGTGGAGATAGCAGCCTTCTCATCATCTGAGTAGTCGTTATCGAAGCACATGAAGCGGTCCATAACACCTGCAGATACAGACTCGCCTGTATTGGAAGGAATGGAAGCAACGCCGTAGTTTACTTCATTTCCGCCTGTAGCAATGTAGGTAGGTAAGCTGTTCGGTGCGATGAGCATAGCTACTTTGCCAGCGCCGAACATATCCTGCAGATCATAACGGGTATCGTTAGCTGGATCGGTGTTTGTGTAACCGGAATTTACAAGATCGATTGCGTACTGGATTGCTTCAACGTTCTGCTCACTGTTCAGTGTCCAGTTACCTTCATCGTCAACAAATCCGCCGCCGTTGTTCCAGGTGTAGTATGCGAATGCTGCCTGACCTTCGTCAGTAGTCATATCGATACCCCATGGATAAATGCTGTCGTCATAAGCCTTAAGAGCTTCACATGCAGCTTTCAGTTCATCCCATGTAGTAGGAACTTCTACGCCTGCTGCATCAAGGATGTCTTTGTTATAGTACATAGCACGTGCAGATGCAAGATCCGGGATAGCCCATACAGTTCCGTCTACTTCAGACTGTGCAAGGAATGCATCGTACATCTTGCTGTAGGTCTCTTCAGAAACAACGTCCTGGATCGGAAGAAGGAGATCATCTGCCTGATAATCTGCGAATACGTCGATATTCAGGACATCAGGAGCTTCGCC
>ERZ1106951.2532-NODE-2532-length-14275-cov-8.848664_pt1 | contig 14275 bp, 10 predicted proteins | sample MGYA00403676_ERZ1106951 | MGnify/ENA primary metagenome ERZ1106951 (study PRJEB35170, sample SAMEA104062398) | human gut metagenome | biome: human gut; feature: human-associated habitat; material: faeces | place: Denmark | collected 2012-04-23 ...
CGTACAAAAAAAAATACCTAAAAATACATAAAAATCTCTTTAAAAACTTGTGCAAATAATGTAGAATAAAGCTGTATACAAAAGTTATATGTATACAGCTTTGTTTATGTTTTAAGCAACTTGTGAAAGTTGTAGTGATATTTTCTACGCTCATATGCTAGGTGGACGTAGAGATTAACAATGTGTGAATATATTCACACGAGATTTTTTAGGAGGAAGAGAACATGGCAAGAAAAATGAAAACCATGGATGGTAACACAGCCGCTGCACACGTATCATATGCGTTTACAGAAACAGCAGCAATTTATCCTATTACACCATCCTCACCAATGGCAGAGTCAACTGACCAGTGGGCAACACAGGGAAAGAAAAATATTTTCGGACATCCTGTAAAATTAGTTGAAATGCAGTCTGAAGGAGGAGCAGCAGGAACAGTACATGGTTCTTTAGCAGCTGGTGCATTAACAACTACTTATACAGCATCTCAGGGTCTGTTATTAATGATCCCTAACATGTATAAGATCGCTGGTGAACAGATGCCTTGCGTATTTGATGTATCTGCTCGTGCACTTGCATCTCACGCACTGAACATCTTCGGTGACCATTCTGATGTTTACGCTTGTCGTCAGACAGGTTTCGCAATGCTTTGCAGCTCTAGTGTTCAGGAAGTTATGGACTTAGGAGCAGTAGCTCATTTAGCAACAATTAAAGGACGTGTTCCTGTATTACATTTCTTCGATGGATTTAGAACATCTCATGAAATTCAGAAGATCGAAATGTGGGATTATGATGATCTTGCAGAAATGGTTGACTATGATGCAATCGACAAATTCAGAGCTGAGTGCTTAAACCCAGAACATCCAGTTCTTCGTGGATCTGCTCAGAACCCTGACATCTTCTTCCAGGCAAGAGAAGCAGCTAACTCAACATACAATGCTTTCCCTGCAATTGTTGAAGAATATATGGATAAAGTTAACGCTAAGATCGGAACAAACTATAAATTATTCAACTACTATGGTGCTGAAGACGCTGAAAGCGTTATCATCGCTATGGGATCTGTTTGTGAAACAATCGACGAAACAATCGATTACTTAATGAAACAGGGTAAAAAAGTCGGTGTTGTTAAAGTTCGTCTTTACAGACCATTCGTTGCTGAAAAATTAGTTGAAGCAATCCCTGAAACAGCAAAAGTTATCAACGTATTAGACAGATCTAAAGAGCCTGGAGCAAGAGAACCATTATATCTTGATGTTGTTAACGCATTAAGAGGAACAAAATTCGAAAGCTGCACAATCAATGGTGGACGTTATGGATTAGGTTCTAAAGATACTACACCAGCTGATATCATCGCTACATTCGAAAACGTTGATAAAAACGAATTTACATTATCTATCGTGGATGATGTTACTAACTTATCTCTTGAAAGAGGAGAAACTCCAGTTACAGCTCCAGACAGCATCGTAGCTTGTAAATTCTGGGGACTTGGAGCCGACGGTACTGTTGGTGCTAACAAGAACTCTATCAAGATCATTGGTGACCATACAGACAAATATGCTCAGGCATACTTTGATTATGATTCTAAGAAATCCGGTGGTGTTACAATGTCCCACTTACGTTTCGGAGATGACCCAATCAAATCTACATACCTGATCAACAAAGCTGACTTTGTTGCTTGCCATTGTGCACCATATTTAACAAAATATAACATGGTTCAGGACTTAAAAGACGGTGGAACATTCCTGTTAAACTGCAGCTGGTCTCCAGAAGAAGTTGGAGAACATCTTCCAGGACAGGTAAAAGCTTACTTAGCTAAACACAACATTAAGTTCTATATCATTGACGGTATCAAGATCGGTAAAGAAATCGGACTTGGTGGACGTATCAATACTGTATTACAGTCTGCATTCTTCAAATTATCAGGAATCATCCCTGAAGAAGATGCTATCAAATATATGAAAGACGCTGCAACAGCTTCTTACAGCAAGAAGGGTGAAGCTATCGTTAAGATGAACCACGATGCTATCGATGCTGGTGCAAAAGCTATCGTTGAAGTACCAGTTCCAGCTGAATGGGCTGACGCTGAAACAGAAAGCTTATTCGTTGAAGCTAAGGGAGATAACAAACCTCTTGTTGATTACATCAACAACGTACAGAACTACGTTAACGGACAGGAAGGTAACGCTCTTAAAGTTAGCGATTTAGTACCTTACGTAGATGGACATATGCCTTTAGGTGCATCTGCATATGAAAAACGTGGAGTAGCAGTAGACGTTCCTTCTTGGAATCCAGATAACTGTATCCAGTGTAACTTCTGTGCTTATGTATGTCCTCATGCAACAATCCGTCCAGTAGCTATGACAGAAGAAGAAGCTAAAGCAGCTCCAGCAGCTACTAAGACAGCTGATATGACTGGAATGCCAGGATACAAATTCGCTATGACAGTTACAGTTCTTGACTGTTTAGGATGCGGATCTTGTGTAAACATCTGTCCAGGTAAGAAGGGTGAAAAAGCTCTTACAATGCAGGGATTAGATTCTCAGAGAGATCAGCAGGAAGTTTATGACTATGGTCAGAAATTACCAGCAAAAGAAGAAGTACTTGCTAAATTCAAAGCTGATTCCGTTAAAGGAAGCCAGTTCAGACAGCCAATGCTTGAGTTCTCAGGAGCATGTGCTGGTTGTGGTGAAACACCTTATGCTAAACTGATTACTCAGTTATTCGGTGAAAGAATGTACATCGCAAACGCAACAGGATGTTCTTCTATCTGGGGTGGATCTGCACCTGCTACACCATACACAACAAACGCTAAAGGACAGGGACCAGCTTGGGCTAACTCACTGTTCGAAGATAACGCAGAGTTTGGTTTAGGTATGTTCACAGGACAGAACACATTAAGAGAACAGACAAAAGAAAAAGTTGTTGCATTAGCTGAATCTACAGATAACGCAGATGTTAAAGCAGCAGCAGCTGAATACTTAGACACATATACAGACGGAAGCAAGAACGGAGCAGCTACAGATAAATTAGTAGCAGCATTAGAAGCTTGTGGATGTGACGCTGCCAAAGAAATCCTTGCTAAGAAAGAATTCTTATCTAAGAAATCTCAGTGGATCTTCGGTGGTGACGGATGGGCATACGACATCGGATTCGGTGGTGTTGACCATGTATTAGCATCTGGAGAAGACGTAAACGTATTCGTATTCGATACAGAAGTTTACTCTAACACAGGTGGACAGGCATCTAAATCTACTAACTTAGGTGCAATCGCTCAGTTCCAGGCAGCTGGTAAAGGAACTAAGAAGAAAGACCTTGCAGCAATCGCAATGAGCTACGGATATGTATATGTAGCACAGATCGCTATGGGTGCTGATTACAACCAGACAGTTAAAGCAATCGCAGAAGCTGAAGCTTATCCAGGACCATCATTAGTTATTGGATACGCTCCATGTATCAACCACGGTATCAAGGGTGGAATGAAGATTGCTCAGACAGAAGAAAAGAAAGCTGTTACTTCTGGATACTGGAATCTGTTCAGATTCAACCCAACATTAGCTGCTGAAGGAAAGAATCCATTCCACTTAGATTCTAAAGCTCCTACAACAGAATACGAAGACTTCATCATGGGAGAAGTTCGTTACAATGCATTATCTCGTCAGAATCCTGAAAGAGCTAAAGCACTGTTCGCAGAAGCTAAAGCAAACGCAGAAGCTAAATACAACAGATTAAAAGATATGTCTGATAGATAGGAATTCCATCCAGAACCTTAGTGAATCCGAGCCACAGGCGAAAGATGAACTTAGTTGAGAGGATGTGTCCCTTAGATAATCTTAATCTAATAAATCAAATCCCTCTTTGTGAGAAATTGCAAAGAGGGATTTTTTTGATTTATAGGAAGGAAAGTATGCAGGACCATGATAAAACCAGGGGTAAAGTTTTTGTGTTTGTTCTATGTAGAGACATAAAAATAAGAGCCAGACTTTTTAAGCCCGACTCTATATTCATTTCTAAGAACACTGACGAAATGTCTTATCTGTAATAATCCTTGCAAAGATCAATCCAAGAGGCAACGCCATAATAATAAGAAAAGCTTCTGTAAACCAATAAGCACCAGTATTGATCGAGGTAATACCAATATTGTAAATTGCCCGATACAAATATAATCCAGGGACCATAATAACAATTGAAGGAACCGTCAGAGAGATTCGAGGATAACCAATCGAAGTCTTGATCATAGATGCCAGAAGCCCGGCAAGCAAAGCACCAAGGAATGCAGCCGCAGCTGGTGGAAAAGAAGCAAGATCCACAAGTTCCAGACGAGTAGTATTGGCAATCGCTCCGATCAAACCTGCGGTAGCGGCAAGTCGTAACGGGCTGTTAAACATCACAGAGAATCCTAACACTCCAAAAAAGCTTGCGATCAAACGGAAGATCAGATACTGAAATTTATTAAGACCAAGTGGAAGGAAATCCATTGGTTTCAAATGAAGTACCAAAGCAAGCATCCAGGCAGTTAAAGTTGCTACAGCGATAATGATGATCGCATAAGTTAAACGTTCCATTCCAGATCGCATATCTAGTTTCGCAAGGTCAATGCCACTTGTGATAAATGGGAATCCTGGAATAATAAAAAGCATGGAACAGATATATCCAGCTTGATGGTGTATCGAAACATCAAATCCAGATTTTAATGCCATGAATGAAATTGTGTATACAACACATGCCAAAGCAACGCTTGCAGCGGTGCATAGGAATAAAGTCAAATGATGCTGATTCATTTTCGCTCGAAGATAATTTCCGGCACCGGCACCTAAGAATGCACAAAACATCTCAGTCGGACCACCACCAAGCAAAAAGGTAAATGCGCAACATGCAACTGCCGCAGCTAATCCAAGAAATGGTGGGGAATAAAATCCATGGATTTCATGAATCTGATCAAGAAGGGTGTGAAGCTCATCTCCAGACATTTTCTTGCAGTTTGTAGCAAATTTGTTAACAAATAGTTCCATCCGATAAAGTTTTGATGTATTGACACCTGTATTAAACAGACATAAAGATTCTGTATAACAATCACCACCATCAATGCAGGTATATTCAATTGATAATAAACCAATATCGGCAGTACATGTAATTCCAAGCTCTCTGGCAAGTGTGTTCATAGAACTGCGTACTCTCCAGGCTCCGGTTCCACATGACAAAAGCATAATTCCGGTACGGCCGATGATCGAGGCTTTTTCACTTAATGAGGCTTCTGTGATCGGATGTCCGAGGCTTTTTCTCGTATAATCATGCCATGGTATCCGCATATGATTATGAAATTCTTTTTCCATATAATATTACACCTCCGAGTCCATAAGAATTTCCAACAATTTCTTTCCAGCAGTTCCGATAGGTCTGGTGGAATCGGTAATAAGGCAGATATCTCGAGGATTTGCATGTTCTTTCACAGGAATTTCCACGACTTCCCCGCGCTTTATAGAATCCTTAGCAAGAGTTTCTGGACAAAAACCAATTCCAAGATCGTGCTGCACTAGTGATAAGATCTGGTTTGTCGTAGCAGTCTCCATATCTGGAGAAAATACCAATTGATTCTGGTAAAAATATTTTTCATAAAAGTTTCTGGTTGCAGTTCCTTCATTCAATGAAATAAATGGAAAATCCTGCAGATCACGAAGTCTTTTTGGAGAAAATCCAATATCCTTATAAGAAGGACCACCAATCAAAATATCGCGAAAAGAACAAAGTTGTTGAGACTGTAGTGGATGTTCACAATATAATGGAGTTGTTACAATGCTGAAATCAACAAATCCCTTTCGTAAAGCTTTAATTGCCTGTGGTGTTGAATGGTTGGAAATTTTTAACTTAATATGTGGATAAAGTTTATGAAATTTCTCTAATTTTGGCAATAAAAATAAGTGAAGAGCGGTTTCACTTACTCCTATCGTTACTGTTCCAGATTTTAAATTCTTTGTTCGATTCAATTCATCATTTCCAGAGGAAATCTGTTGAATTGCAATTGCTACATGAGCATAAAGCTGTTCTCCTTCTGGCGTAAGTTTGATTCCACGATGGGAACGAATAAATAAAGTACAGCCTAATTCACTTTCCATAATATTCATGCAGCGAGTGATATTCGGTTGGTTATTGTGTAAGATTTTTGCAGCTCTTGAAAAGCTTTTATATTTCGCAACAAAATAAAATATACGATAATAATCAAAAGGCATGATTTCAATCTCCTTGTTATATAAAATTTGTATGTTAATGATATGATATATATATTTTACATATCTTTCTTACTAAAGTATAATACAGTTGATGAAAAAGTCAAGAAAGGGATGATCAGCGTGGAAACAATTTTTCCAAGAGAAGAAAACGCAGAGCACATATTTGAAAAGATTTTGGAAAACGAAGATGCTTGCGAACGACTACGAGAGTTATTTTATGAAGAGTTTGCCAACAGTGGAAATCGTAATCTTTCGGAAAAACAATTTGTGAAAGCCCTGTTTGATGCATATCAAAACAGAGATTTGTCCGCTTTCTTGATGGAAATCTGCGGAAATAGTATGTTTGATCTGCTGAGAAATGCTTTTTTGATTCCAATAAGATTTAATGACAAAGGAGTGATAAATCCGGTAAGATTAATAGATTCAGAAGGAGAATTGATCAAACAGATAAAAGTAAACAAACAGATTTCATCAAAACAATACAAAATGTATAAGCAAATTTTAAATCAGGCAGATGATATTCCTGATTATGAGATTTGTCTTGCATATGGATTCCGTGAAAAACATGATTATAGACAAAGAAATGAGATCAATACCATGAAGATCGGAGAACATATTGGAATTCTTTTATTATTTAAACTTCCAAAAGAAGTAGAAGAAAATATTAAAGACAATGAAGTCTACAGCATTGTATGGGATTTTATGATGAGACTGGAAGAACAATTACCAAGAGCGTTCATGTATTATGGTATAATGGATGAAAACAAATTTGAACAACCAAGCAGCGAAATCGGTATTTTCCTTCCTTTCCGTCACTTTGAACACCAACTAGAGAAAAACATCGAACAGGCCAATGGTATTGGACTGGGATGCAGAGAACGAATCCTGTCAATGATCAAATAGAAAGGAACTATCTCATTCATAGTTACCAATAGTAGTAGTCATAAAAGACATCGCATGAAATTATCGTGCGGTGTCTTTTATGTTATTGGATAAAAATAATAAAGCATATTGACATTTTAAAAAAAGTGACATACAATATTATTGTATTAAGGAAGTAATACAATAATACAATGAGAAGGAAGGAGTAGTATGAGTTGGAAGATAGATGATGGACGGCCAATCTGGACACAGCTCAAGGAACAGATGATCAAGAGGATCGTATCAGGAATCTATTCAAGTGGAGAGAAACTGCCAAGTGTTAGGGATCTAGCAGGAGAAGCAGGGGTGAATCCCAATACGATGCAACGAGCATTATCAGCCCTTGATCAGGATGGTTTAACGATCACCAACCGAACAAGCGGACGATGTGTCACAGAAGATATAGCGAAGGTAGAAGAATGCCGAAAAGACATCGCACACAGAATCGTAAAACAATATATCAGGGATTTAGAGGAACTTGGATACAATAAGGAAGATGCAGTTGCATTGATCGGAAAGGAAGAGGAAGAATGAAGGATTTGAATTTAATAGAATTAACCAATTTAGAGAAAAGGTACGGAAAGAAAGAAGCCCTGAATGGGGTGAATTTAACAATAGGGCGAGGAAAGATCATCGGACTTCTAGGACCGAATGGATCTGGGAAGACAACACTGATCAAGTTATTAAATGGGTTGTTACAGCCAACGTCAGGTGAGATCAAAGTGAACGGCAAAGCACCAGGTGTGGATAGCAAGAAGATCATCAGTTATCTGCCAGATAAGATGTATTTTGCAGACTGGATGAAGATTTCAGATTTAATGAATTTCTTTGAAGATTTCTATGAAGATTTTGACCGTAAGAAAGCAGAGGCAATGTGTGAGACATTAAAGATCAATCCAGAAGCCAAGATCAAAAGCTTATCCAAAGGAAATAAAGAGAAAGTTCAGTTAGTTCTGGTAATGTGTAGAAAAGCAGAACTCTATTTACTGGATGAACCAATCGCAGGAGTTGATCCTGCAGCCAGGGATTTTATCTTAGATACGATCTTAAACAATTACAATGAGGAAGGAACAGTGATCATTTCCACACATCTGATCGCAGATATCGAGAAGATCATGGACGAGGTTATTTTTATCAAAGAAGGAAGCATCGTTACATACAAATCAGCCGATGACTTAAGAGAAGAAAGCGGAAAATCTATCGATGCCCTGTTTCGTGAGATATTTCATACGGATGTATACAGAGGAGGGGACGAAGCATGTTAGGCAAATTAATTAAGTATGATCTGAAAGCATTAGCAAAGATTTTAGCACCATTATGGGGTGTACTTTTAGTGATGGGAATCATCTTTGGAATTAGCATTCGTTCCAATCTTGAGGGAATTGGAAATACGATGATCGTATTCAGTCTTGTTGTTATTGTTGCAGTGATCGTTGCGATTTTTGTCGTGAACGTGATTATTGTGATCCAGCGGTTCTGGAAAGGATTGCTTCAAGAAGAAGGATATTTAATGTTTACATTGCCAGTTACAACAAGAAGCCTGATCTTATCGAAAGTGATCAGTGCATTGATCATCAGTTGTGGAACTGCTTTTGTGATCTTTTTATTAGGGGTAGAGATCATAGCGATCAGTCCAGTAAAACTTATGGATACCGCAACGTATTTTGGAAATTGGGTCATCAAAGTACACGCAGGACCATGGATCGGATATGGAGCAATCATAGCGGTGGTAAGTCTGCTAAGCAGTATTTATCATGTATACGCAGCAATGGTGATCGGACAGCTGAGCAACGGCAATCGATTCCTGCTTGCATTTGTGGCATATGCAGCATTATCAATCATTGTATCACTTATTGGAATTCCAACAATGGAAAGTTTAGGAAATATGGGTTCAAACCTGCAGAACGCATTTGGATTTGACAGTGATCTGTGGATCTATCTTGTAGAGAATATTGTGATCATTGTTATTTATCATATCATTACAGAAGTGATATTAACAAAGAAATTGAACTTAGAGTAGAAAAAGAGAAAATACAATGAGAAGATGGAAACATATGTTAAGAAAGTTGATCAAATATTAATATAATAATATAAAAAGGTGCTACCGATGACGGTTTAGCTGATTAATATAAGTTTTATAGACCGCTTACTTTCTCAGAGTAGGGCGGTCTTTTTCTGTCTTGGCATCAAGAAAAATAATAAATTGATACGTGAACAATCGGCGTCAGGGCAGAGGAAAAAGCAGGCTTCTTACACAGACTTCTTATATTTACGATGGAAAAGTAAAGAATCCAGCAGTGAAAGTATTTGATTCCAAAGGAAAGCAGTTATCTTCCAACGATTATACAGTAAGCAAATCATCCGGCCGTAAAAATGTAGGAAAATATAAGTACACGATTACTTTCAAAAATGGATATTCAGGTAAAAAGACACTATACTTTACGATCAAACCAAAATCAACATCCATTGCAAGAAGAAAAAATATTATGTTCAGGTTCGTACTTATAAAACGGTATCAAAAGTAAACTATTATTCTAGCTGGAGTGGAAAGAAAACAGTTGTGACGAAATAAAAATAATGGATAACAACAAAGAACAGGTATGCATAAGGAATTTAATGAATTCCAAAACATACCTGTTCTTTATGAAGTCATTGTCATACAACTGTTCATCTTGTGATATACTAAATATAATAGAAAGAAAAGGAGGAACAACCTATGCGAATGTACGATCTCATATTAAAAAAACGACAGGGCAATGTCTTGACAAAAGATGAAATAGATTGGATGATCCGTGAATATACAGATGGGAGGATCCCAGATTATCAGATGTCTGCGATGATGATGGCGATTTGTTTTCAGGGGCTTGATAAGGAAGAAACTTATGAGCTTACGATGGCAATGGCACAAAGTGGTGAGATGTTAGATCTGTCAGGAATTAAAGGCATTAAGGTAGATAAACATAGTACTGGAGGAGTTGGAGATAAGACTTCTCTTGCATTGACTCCGATCGTTGCATCTCTTGGAATTCCTGTGGCGAAGATGTCTGGACGTGGACTTGGACATACGGGCGGCACGATTGATAAACTTGAAAGTATTCCAGGATTTTCAACGCAGTTGACAGATGAACAATTTGAAGAACAGGTAAACTCTATAGGTGTTTCCATTATGGGACAGACAAAGAATCTGGCACCTGCGGATAAGCTTTTGTATGCATTGAGAGATGTGACAGCGACAGTGGATCAGATTTCTTTGATTGCAAGCAGTATTATGAGTAAGAAACTGGCAGCTGGTGCAGATGCAATCTTGTTAGATGTGAAAACTGGCAGTGGGGCATTTATGAAAGAAAAATCAGAAGCTGTGAAATTAGCACAGGAGATGGTTGATATCGGGAAAAGTGCTGGAAGAAAGATGACAGCAGTGATCACGAATATGGATGAACCACTTGGAATGGCAGTTGGGAATATTCTGGAGGTTAAGGAAGCGATTGATACGCTGAAAGGAAATGGACCAGAAGATTTCACGGAACTGGTAGAAACACTAGCTTCTCATATGCTGATGCTTGGAGGTGTTGCAGAGAAATTTGATGACGCAGTATCCATGGTAAGAACTACGATCAGAGATGGAAAGGCACTTGCAAAATTTAAACAGTTTGTGGCTGCACAGGGCGGTGATACAAGATATATAGATCATCCAGAACTGTTTGAACAGGCACATGTAATAGAAGAAATACGCTCAGAACAAGAAGGATTTGTTGAACATATTAACGCACAGGAGATAGGAATCTGTTCATTGATCCTTGGTGGTGGAAGAGAGACGAAAGACAGTCAGATCGATCCGACAGTTGGATTAGTATTTTCAAAGAAAGTTGCAGATCCAGTGAAGAAAGGAGATTTGCTGGCAACGATTTATGGAAATGAAGAGGAGAAAGTCAGACAGGCAGTGAAACATTTTAAAGAAAATTTCCATATAGCAAAGGATCAGCTAGAGAAACCACAGATGATCAAACAAGTATTATCTTAAATCAAATTGCATAAAATGATTAAAAAGGAAAATATCTGTGAACAAATGGAGACTTTGCATCATTTTATTTTGCATGTTATCAATCATACAGACAGGTTGTCTTAGAAAAAAAGAAAATGGAGAACAGGAGAAAGTCACGTATGTAGTATGCACAAGAAATGTAGTTCCGGAGGAACTTGGAAAGTTGATCGACCAGGAGAAGAAGAAAACTTTTCATTTTACATATACAACAGGAGACTTTACTTATTATGTCATAGGTTACGGAAGACAGCCAGGGAGTGGATATAAGATCAAAGTAAAAGAATTTACACAGGATCAGTCACATATTTATATTGATACAACGCTGATCGGGGTTACAAAAGAGCACCAGAGAAAGGGAATATCTTATCCATATATCATATTAAAAAGCCAATTTTACGAAAAAGATGTAATTTTTCACTAAAATTATAAAAAGTTTAGAATAGTTTTATTGATTTATAAAATCAGAAAACATATAATGGTGCTTATGAATCAAAGGAGGAGCTGACATTTGAATAATCAACAGAATAATAAAAATGATAAGAATGACAAAGATAACAAGAAGAGAAATGCCAAGTATTTAGCTGTTTTTCTTGTAGTTTCTATTCTTGGAACAATCTTTTTCAATTCCATCATAACAAAATGGAGAAATGGAACCGAGACAACGATTTCATACAATAAATTTGTCACAATGGTTGACAAGGATCAAGTAAAGAGTGTAAAAGTAACAGACACTCAGTTAAAAGTGACACCAAAGAAAGAGGGAAATCCTTTTTACAAAACAACTTACACAGTACAGAGAATCAGTGGTGATTATGAACTGGTTAATCGTCTGATCAAGAGTAAGATCGCATTTGAGCAGGAACCAGAAGATCCGATGGATACATTCTTATCCGTAGCGATCAGTTTGATCCCTACTTTACTGATCTTTGGATTCCTTGTTATGATGATGCGCAGAAGCAGCGGTATGATGGGAGTTGGAAAGTCCAATGCAAAAGTATATGTTGAGAAGAAGACGGGCGTGACATTTGCAGATGTTGCAGGTCAGGGTGAAGCGAAGGAAACACTGACAGAGATGGTTGATTTTCTCCATCACCCAGAACGGTATACAGAGATTGGTGCGAAGCTTCCAAAAGGTGCATTGCTTGTAGGACCTCCGGGAACTGGTAAGACATTGCTTGCCAAAGCTGTAGCTGGTGAGGCAGGAGTACCATTCTTTTCACTTTCCGGATCTGATTTCGTAGAGATGTTCGTCGGAGTTGGTGCATCAAGAGTCCGTGATTTATTTAAACAGGCACAGCAGATGGCACCATGTATCATTTTCATCGACGAGATCGATGCGATCGGTAAGAGCCGTGACAACGGTATGCATGGTGGAGGAAATGACGAACGTGAACAGACACTGAATGCCTTATTAGCAGAGATGGATGGTTTTGATACATCCAAAGGTATCATTATCCTTGCAGCTACAAACCGTCCAGAAGTTTTGGATAAAGCCCTTCTTCGTCCAGGACGTTTTGACCGTCGAGTTATCGTAGAACGTCCAGACTTAAAGGGAAGAATTGAGACATTAAAAGTACATGCCAAAGACGTTAAGATGGATGAGACTGTTGACTTTGAAGAAATCGCATTAGCAACAAGCGGAGCTGTAGGATCTGATCTTGCAAATATGATCAACGAAGCAGCACTAGGAGCTGTCAAAGCCGGAAGAAAAGCTGTTTCACAGAAGGATTTATTTGAGGCGGTTGAAGTTGTCATCGCTGGTAAAGAGAAGAAAGACAGAATCCTTGGTGATGAAGAGAAACAGATCGTTGCATACCATGAGGTTGGACATGCATTGGTTATGGCATTACAGAAAGAATCAGAGCCAGTACAGAAGATCACCATCGTGCCTCGTACAATGGGAGCACTTGGATATACAATGCAGCGTCCAGAAGAAGAAAAATATCTGAATAAGAAAGACGAGATGTTAGCAGATCTTGTAGCATTTTTCGGTGGACGTGCTGCAGAAGAAGTGAAATTCAACACGATCACAACTGGAGCTTCCAATGATATCGAACGTGCAACAGCGATCGCGAGAGCAATGGTTACACAGTACGGTATGTCAGAAGAATTTGGTCTGATTGGACTGGAATCTATCACAAACCGATATCTTGACGGACGTGCCGTTATGAACTGTGCAGAGACAACAGCAGCCAAGGTTGACGAAGTTGTCATGAAGATGTTAAAAGAAGCTTACGCTAAAGCAGTCACATATATTCGTGAAAATATGGACATTCTTGACGAAGCAGCGCAGTTTTTGATCAAGCGTGAAACGATCACAGGAAAAGAATTTATGGAAATCTTCAATAAATACAAGAATCCGGAAAAAGAGTCTGAGAAAAATGTATCAGAGACAATGGAAAAAGATGTAGAAACTGAAAAAAATACTCAGGAAAATGTTGAAGTTTCTGAGACTAAGACAGACGAAGTGAATACATCAACATTTAACACAGGATATGCTCAATGGGTTGAAGATGATGACGATGAAGAATAATTCGTCAGAATTCATAGAAAACAAAATGTAAATACAATAAGAAAATGCGGAGGCGATCAATAGAATGTCTCCGCATTTTTTCCATATAGCTGATATAAAAGGATGCCAAAGGTAAAGTTTTCAAGCTGCGCAGTCCATGCAATTAAAATTTTACATAGATTTAACACTACTCAACTTGAAAATAAGTTAAAATAAAACTGTTGTAAAAAATAAGTGAAAAAAATGTAAAACAACAAAAGGAGAAAGAAAAGTGAGCAGTACAAACATTTTAGGTCTGCTAGGAGGATTAGCATTATTCCTTTATGGTATGCAGATGATGAGTAATGGACTGGAATCCGTTGCTGGAAATAAAATGAAAGACATTTTGGAAAAACTGACATCTAACAGATTTTTAGGAATTATCGTAGGAGCTCTGATCACAGCTGTGATCCAGTCATCTTCAGCGACAACAGTTATGGTCGTAGGATTTGTAAATTCTGGAATGATGACATTAAATCAGGCAGTATGGATCATCATGGGAGCTAATATTGGTACAACAATTACAGGACAGTTAATTGC
>ERZ1106951.2539-NODE-2539-length-14258-cov-3.332606_pt1 | contig 14258 bp, 10 predicted proteins | sample MGYA00403676_ERZ1106951 | MGnify/ENA primary metagenome ERZ1106951 (study PRJEB35170, sample SAMEA104062398) | human gut metagenome | biome: human gut; feature: human-associated habitat; material: faeces | place: Denmark | collected 2012-04-23 ...
AATACTCAAACATATAGCTGCTTCTTCTTGTATCCTTGCCGATTACAATCTTAGCCTTTCCATCTTCCTTTTCCTTACCATAAAACCAGCCAAGAAATCTTCCTACCTTAAATGCATGGTCTACTGTAAGTGTAACGTTAGCTTCTCCACGAAATCCATCTGTACCAAAATACTTTCCCATTATTCTGCCATCATCCTCTCTGTTGACCAGATCTCAACTTGATACTTATTAGCCTTGTTGTATCTCTTTCTAAGATCCTTAAGCTGCTTAAGGTATTCAAGAGTAACCTTTCCTGAAAGCTTAGACTCGCCCTCTGTTCTCTGCTGGAACTTGTAAGGTATCTCTATAACCTTCTTATATGAACCCATGGCAAGAACTTCTACCATAATCTTCCATCCGATAGGCTGAAGGTCTGCATGCTCTATTACTTCACGTCTGAACATAAAAAGTCCGCTTGTAGGGTCTGATATCTGTCTTAAGCAAGGAAGCATCCACTGTCCTATCTTACGTGCTGTTCCCGATACGAACTTTCTGTACCAGTTAAGTCCGCCATCATCTCCACCCGGAATAAGACGGCTAGGTATACAGAAGTCTGCGCCACTTTCCATTGCCTTATACATATACTTAAGGACGATAGGTGGGTGCTGTAAGTCAGCATCCATACATGCCATATACTCACCCTTTGCAAGCTCGAAGCCCTTAAGAACGGCTGTTGCAAGACCAGTTTCACCTGTTCTGTGCTCCATTCTTACCTGTGGGAAGTCCTTTGCAACCTCCATAATAACCTCTGGTGTATTATCTTTACTATCATCTACAAATAATATTTCGTAATCAATTCCCTTAAGTGCATCATTTATCTGTGTCACCAGATTTCTAATATTCTTTCCCTCATTAAATGTAGGTACAACTACTGATAACATATTTTTCTCCTTCTGATATACATAACTTTTGTACGTTACTTATTATTCAAAACAAAATCTCTCATATTCTAAAAAGCGTGTTAATTATAATACCTTTACGTAAAGTTCGCAAGTATTTTCACAAAGTATACACACTCGCTACATAAGCAGTCCGTCCCAGAAATACCACGCCGATATGCACACCACTTCAGCTACTGCAAGCAGCACCATAATAATTCGTCTGGTTCTTATTCTGACTGACAGCAGTATCTGCGTAATACCAATATATATAACAAATGAACCGACTATAAATCTTAACGTGCTCATAACGCTTGAAGTAAGCGGTATTATAAGTGCCACTATTCCAAATACTCCGGCGGAATAATGCTTTCTCGCTATCATAATCACATACAGTAACAGTGCAAATATACAGAACCATCCAAGTATTATGCCGTTTATCTGCTTGACATCCGACATAGAGCCGAGCTGTCCTGTACACGACTTGTAAAGCACCCCGATAACCGGAAAAAGCTTCTGTGTCCTCCATGCTCTCTGAACATGGTAAAATGCCCACGCATCACCGCAGAAGTGCTTAAGGAAAGTCATATACACAAATATTCCAAGAGGACATAATGCAAGTGATAAAAGCTTTCTGCCATCTTTTATAATGTCTTGTACTGTATACAGTATACGCTTTGACATCACTTCCTGTTTCTTATATCTATCTATATACATTTCTATGAGTAATACAACTATAAGAGTACAGCCGACTATTCTTGTCGCACTTGCAAGCGCCGCAAATACACCTGCCGTCATATAATTTCTCTTTCTGGCATTATAGAAGCACATCACAACACACATTGTAAAAAGTGCTTCTGTATACATCGCTCCATAGTACACAGCACAAGGACCTGCAAGCATAAGAAATATGATTATATTTTCTATATCCTTTTTATCATACTTACCCTTATCTAGTTCAAGATATGCTAGCTTTACCGCATAATATACTGCCACTATTATACATATGTTAGATACCATCATGCCTATGGCATAAGTATTGATATGACCGCCTGTTATAATCCTCACTGCCCTGCATATCATAGGATACAGCGGAAAGAACGCCCAGTTAGCCATACCTGTTGACCTTGGAAACTTATATCCCACCTCTGTCATCTCTTTATACCACTCTGCATCCCACGGATTCATATAATAGAGTATATTGTGTGGTGTGTCCGCCACAAGGTTCATAACAGGAACCATTATGAGCATTACAAGCCTTGAAAGCAGCCACACCACTATTATCTTTGTAAATAATCTGAACTTTTCATTATTCTTATAGTATCCCGCTAATACTGAAAACATTTACATCCCCAATACGTATCTTATATTTGCTATAATACTTGCAATAAGAGGCACTGCAAACATTACAACTGCAAGCACTGCTATAATAAACATATATATGCCGCCTGCGCACTTCTTCATCCATTCAGGTACACGTATCTTCTTATAATGATTAACCACCATAAGAATAATCATAACTATAAGTACAAGAACTGATATAAGCAGTGCTTTGTTCTTAGTCACCGGACTGAATGTAAATACTATCTCATTCTCACCCTCATTTACAGCTACTCCTGTAAATAAGCCTGCGATATCCTTAGTTTCACATTCTTTTCCATTGACAGTCACCTTCCAGTTATCGCTCTTGATAATAGGAACTATTGCATAATTGTCAGTCTTACTTCCATTGACCTTAACTGTAACCGAATTGTTAGTATATGTCACTTCACTCTGCTTATTATCATACATTGCACAGAGTGCGCTCATCTTATCAAGGTCTATTCCACCCATAGTAAATATGTATCTGTCAACCGATACATCGCCGTTATTATCAAGAGGTCTTGCAAAGTCAAGCTGTACTTCAACCTCTTCATCTGTAAATGTTCCGATGTAGATAAGTCCGTTGTTGTAATCAGTCGTGTAATACTTATTCTCTACATTTCCTATAGTCGGTATATCTATCTGTTTTCCATTAACTGTTATTGTAAGGCTTCTGAATAACTGTGAAACATTGGCATCAGATGTGCCTATATTGTAGTCTGCAACACTTACATACACTGCCTGACGGCCCTTTATAGTGTCCTTGTAAGTCTTTACTACATGCGTCTGCTGTGTTGGTCTGTCTGTAGCTGAATTATCGCTTGCTGCATTGATATCATCAACCTGGCTTTCACCCACCTGATATACCTTTGCACCTGCAAACTCTCCATACTCTGTGACAAGCTTTTCAGAATTGCCGCTTAAAGCACTGTACATAAGGTTATGAAGATATATCCAGTCCTTTGTTGTAGTGTTCCAGTTATAATCGTTCTCAGTAGCATCACCTGAACTTATGGCATTAAGCTTTGTGTAATCCCTGTTAAAGTCTATCAGTGATATATTGCTGTTTGTCACCATAGCAAAAGGAAGCTGGTAATTAGCCTTATAAAGGTCGTACTCACAGTCGCCTGTTCCTTGCTTTTCAAGTGTATACAAAGAGCCGTCAAGCTTATTGACATTGACTGCCTCTGTTATATGTAAAAGTGCATCCGAGAACACTGTTCCGCCTGAGTCAAGCGCCCAGAGGAAGTACTTTGAGTGACCCCACCTTACTGTCTGCTTCTGTGTATCCTTCTGTAGTGCTGCTGTAAAGCTTGAAAGCGAACCTCTCTTCATAATAAGGGGATAGTTGGCATTAAAGCTTAAGTCAGGATTAGTTATCCTGTCTACCGGCGACTCACTTATCTCAAGGTTATTAGTGGCATTAACTGCAAGCTGCACATAATCTCCATACTGGTATGGCGCATATGTGTAGAACTTAGGAGGGCCTGTCATAGAAAATGCTCCTATAAACACCTCCACTGCCACAAGGCTTATGACAATACTTATCTTATAGCCGTTCTTCATAACAACAACGCCCACTATATGTAATATGAGCATAACTGCAAATACTGCTATAAAGAAGATAAATGCTGCCACATATGAATTAACCGGAAGCTTATCATACACAACTGCCATCACAGCGCATGCAATAACTGTCACAACTGCCTGTATTACAGCCTTTATCTTATCCGGCTTATCGTATGCAAAAACCTCATCCGCATATGCACATGCAAGACATATAAGTGTAAATGCTATGATATAACCATTTCTTAATGTATAACCATTATATGAGCCAAAGTGCCATATAATGTTAGTACCCTCTGCTATAGCCTGTACAATAACTATAACTATAAGAGATATTGCATACCAGTTAAACTTTCTGGCTTCTGTGTTTCTCTTATATCCAGCAGCCTTCATTGTTCTGTGTATGCCTGTAAATATAATAACGAAGAATAATCCCATTCCATAGAACATCATTATTCTTTCAAACTCACCAAGGCTGAAGCTTCTGAACGTAGGATTAGATATCCATGAAAGATACTGGCTTGTAAGTGAGTCTGTATTGCCTGTTCTCTGCGACTGTGAAAGCTGTGCAAATACCGGTATAAGAACGAAAGCTGAAAGTGCTATTCCTGTAAATGTTCCAATACCTAAGTCCCACGCCTTTTCACGTCTCTGCTTTCTGTCACATCTGAATATAAGATACATTCCACCTACAAGAAGAATGTATACAAGTGACATCGCTGCAAGGTAGTAATTAATTATAAACATTACGGCAACCATAAGTATATAGAAAAGCTTCTTTCCAGTCTTTTCCAATACATCAAGTGCCATCATAAGCAGCGGAAACAGTGCAACTATATCCATCCATGGTGTAAAGCATGATGCATATAAAAGTACATATCCACAGAATGCGTATACTACTGCAAAAAGTGCCTTTACGCTGTATGACAGTTCATTATATCTTTTATTGATAAATGCATACATCGTCACAGACATTACAAATGTCTTTATGACAGTGAGTATTGATATGAATTCAAGTATATAATCTCTTGGGCACAGATATAAAAATATGTTAAACGGACTTATCATAGAGAATGCTGATATACTCATTGAAACATTGGTTCCAAGTCCTGTATACCAGTCAAACCATATGCTCGCCTTGCCGTGCATGGCATCCCACAGATGTGCATACAGCGGTGCTACCTGCTGCATATTGTCAAACAGGTCAATTCTGTTGCTTCCAAAAGGCCATATACCTTTAGCAGCAAGCACTATCAACATAACAAGTAGTGTTATTAATCCCGGAAAAAGATATCCTAGTATCTTTCTTCCATTATTTTCAGAACTGTTATTCATATTAATCTCCATTATTATACGTGTGTTATTATGCAGGTAGACTTGCCTTTAACTATGATGTTTCTCTTGCCTGCACTTATAAAGAAGCTTTCTCCTGCCTTAAAATGCATCTCTTTATCGTAATCATCTGTCTTAATAGTGCCTTCACCTTCAACAACGATTACCGATACGAAAGAAGTTTCATCCACAGGTATTTTTGCTTCATCTTCAACTTCATACTTGATTACTTCAAAATACTTGCACTGTACAAGTCTTCTTGCAATATAATGCTCATTATGTGTAAGCATTACATTACACTTATTATCTTTTTCGTACTTGACCGGATTGACAACATCAAGTGACTTCGCAACGTGAAGCTCTCTTGGATTGCCAAACTTATCTCTTCTGTCATAATCATACATACGGTATGTGCAGTTAGAGTTCTGCTGTATCTCACATAAAAATATCCCCGCGCCTATAGCGTGTATAGTTCCAGCCTTAACCATAACTACATCACCCTTCTTAACATCTATTTTGTTAAGAATTTCCGTTATTGTGTTATTCTTTATGCGCTCCTCTATCTCTTCCCTTGAAGAGTCCCTTGAAAGACCGCAGTAAAGATATGCGCCTGGCTCTGCATCAAGCACATACCACATTTCATTTTTTCCGTATTCGTTCTCATTTTCAAGGGCATACTCATCATCCGGATGAATCTGGATAGAGAGTGCCTGCTTTGCATCTATGAACTTGATAAGTACAGGAAATCTGTCCTGTGCCTGACATTTCCAGCCAAGTGACTCCTTGCCAATGATAGTAAGATAGTCATTAAAAAGCATGCCTTTGTAATAACCCTCTGCTATGCGGCTCTGTCCATCAGGATGTGCAGAAAGTTCCCAGCTCTCACCGATAACTTCATAGTCACACTTCTTGCCAAAGACATCCCTTATCTTTGTTCCGCCCCACAGATTATCCTTAAAGGCAGGGTCAAGCTTTACTATAGGACTGTTATCTGTCCTTACATAATTGCTCTCACTGCTTCCTGAATCCTGTGCATATATCTTAACAAGGTCATTCTCAAGGATGGAGTCACCTATTCCTACTTCTATTATAACTACATTCTTGTCTGTCTTATTGGCTACCCTGTGCTTGACCCCAACAGGTACAAACACACTCTCATACTTATCATAATCCTTTGTTTCAGTGCCAATGGTAATAGTCGCTGTTCCCTCAACTACTGACCAGTATTCTGCCCTTAACTCATGCTGGTGAAGATTCATCATCATGCCTGGGAATACTGTGACCTTCTTAACCTTATATCCCTTAGAATAAGTGAGAAGCTCATGGATGCCCCACTCTCTGTAGGATATTCTGTTATAGTCAAAGTAAGTTTCATACTGATCCATATTGTCCCTGACTATCTCTTTGATATTGCCGGCAGAATTCTTTGATGATATATACACAGCATCCTCTGTATTGACAACTACCATATCCCTTAAGTCATTGGCAACTACGAGCTGTCTCTGTGCATTATTGATAACTGATACATTGCTGCAATCATTCTTTATCACGTAGTCATTCTTGCCATCGTTGTGCTGTGGCCCTATATCACATACGTTATCTATGTCTTTCCATATGATATGTGCCTCAACAACCTTGAGCTTATCGCACTTCTCAAGTATAAGTGACTCTATGCTTCCACTCATAATGTCCTTCATAACATTTTCTGAGAAACGTATAGCCCTTCTTATGGCAGGAACCTTCCTCTTGGCTGTCCTGCATGCAGCATACAGCTCAGGCTGTTCCTTTCTTACGATATTAATCATATCGCCTGCGCGGAATATAAGCATACCACTGTTCCACAGATACCCCTCATCATAAGAATAGCAGTCTGATATTTCTGATAAATTATTATCAAAATCTACTCTTGGTATAAGCTTCTTTACATCGCAGTCATCTCTTAGTATATATCCAAGGTTTTTAGCCTGATATGCAGGCTTAACACCAAGTGCCACTATTGCACCCGACTTTGCCATCTCCTTGGCACTTATGATTGCATCCTTATAGCCGTCACCGTCTATAAAGTTGTCCGAATTCACTATAAGCACAAACTCTGTAGGATTCGCAAACATAGTTCCAAGTATAATAGCTGCCGCTGTTCCTTTCGCTGTTCCTTCAAGAATCAGTCTGTATCTGAGGCTCTGGAAAGCCTTCATCTGTCCGTTGACAATATTCTTATATGCCTCATTCGTAACTATGATAAATTCATCACAATATGGCATATTTCTTACTACTGTCTCCTGAAGCAGTGAACGCCCTTCCTTGAAGTTCATAAACTGCTTAGGGTAATTCTTTCTGGACAATGGCCACAAACTATCGCCACTGCCGCCTGCCAGGATAACACACTTCATCCGAATGTCCCTCCCAAAAATATACTCATTAACTTTATTATTATTTATCTTATTATTATTCCACCACCAAAGTCAGATTCATTGTCATCGGTTTTAGAATCATCACCACTGTCATTTTTGCCATTATTGCCGTTTCCACTATCATTGCTTCCACTATTGCCATTGCCGCCATTTCCACTATCATTGCTTCCACTATTGCCATTGCCGCCGTTTCCACTATCATCGCTTCCACTATTGCCATTGCCGCCGTTTCCACTATCATTGCTTCCACTATTGCCATTGCCGCTGTTTCCACTATCATCGCTTCCACTATTGCCATTGCCGCTGTTTCCACTATCATCGCTTCCACTATTGTCATTGCCGCTGTTTCCACTATCATCGCTTCCACTATTGTCATTGCCACTGTTTCCACTATCATCGCTTCCACTATTGCCGCTGTCGCTGTTTCCACTATCATTGCTTCCACTATTACCACTATCTCTGTTATCACCATCATCAGCTGCTGTAGTAACACGATTATCAGCGTTATTATTTTCCGGCACAACAACCTTCTTTGAACTTTCTGTTTCCTTCTGTGTAGTCTTATCCTGTGTTGCAGCTTCTGTTTCTGCAGTATTGTCTGAACTTTCCTCTGTTTTATCCTGCTTTGTTGTTGAAGACTGCTTTGTTGTGTAATACTGCATATCCTGATAGTCATAATCTTTGCTTACTTTTTTCTTGTTATTCTTACCAGCTATGGCAGATACGAATAATACAGAAACAAGTACTATGACAACCACACAGCCAACCGCCCATGATATAGCTTTACGGGCTGGAAGAGAAAGTGCTGGGAATATTTTTTTAATAAACATTGTAACAGAATTCTCCCTGTGACCACCAGCTCTCTTATATACAGAACTTACCGCCCTCTTCTCTTCATATGTATCATTGTAATCTATAGCTTCCTCATCATCCTGTAACTCTTCATGCTCTGGCTCTTCGTAAGCTTCCTCACCAGCCTCTTCACTATCCTGTGTCTGTGATAAAGCTTCTTCCTCTGGCGCTGCCGCTACAGCTTCATAACCTTCTATGACAGCTTCCTTGACACCTGCTATCCAGCTTGCTATATAAGAGCTGTCAACATCTGTTATTCTTTCTATAGTTTCCACTGACTGCATCTCATAGGCATACATTTCCATAAGTGCCATCTGTACCGGATTAAGTGAAGCGAATTCCTTACCCTCTTCATCAAATACCTTAGGACTTCTGAATACACCAGCCTTTTTCTTCATATAGCCAAGCAATTCTTCGTCCTCACGTATTCTTGAATAATTATATTCTCTCATAACATAATCATTCTTTAATTCATTCTCGTACTCACTTACCGCACTTACAAAAAAGTAAGCAGATACAATAGTTGCAACCTGCTTATGAACATTCTTTGACAGATTAATATCCTCAATGCGGTTGCATACCTCTATAAGGGCCTTCTTTGCCTGTGTCATGCTCTTTTCTTCATCCTGATATACTGGATACGCAAGAGCGTACACTTCCTTATATATCCTGTTACAAAGCTCCTTCTTTTCTGCATTGCCTGCTATAACGTCCTGTATAAGCACTACAATCTCATTATCCTGATTATTATTCATACATATCTCCCTGCTATTATGATACGATACACAGCTTACTGCTGCCTTACATCATCTATTATTAGTTATCTTTCTTTAGTAATCCGTGTTTACTCACACTTACTCTGATTATCCAATCATCTTTTTATTATAACACCTTGTCTGATAATTGTCACTATCACTATAAACGCAGTAAAACCGGGGCTTTACGAAGATTTTAACTTTTCGTAAACCTGCCCCGGTTCCCATATTTCACTTCACAGCCATATCATTCTAAGCTGATTTAATAACATTTTTTAATAATATTTTCCTGCTAGAAGTTCGCATATATAAAGTCTGAAGTAGTGGCTGTACTTCCGTATATAAGTATGAACATTATAAATGCGATATATATAATCCATCTTACCGCTATGTTCTTCTGTGCTATGGTCTCTCTTATATTCATTCCCTTTTCCTTAAGAAGACTGACAATGAATATGATCAGACAGCCCACACCAACTATAATAAGGTCCTGTGCGCTAAGTCCCACTGCCTTTACTGTCGCCATCGATATCTGTGACAGATGTGCTTTGGTAAATGTTTCTGCTAACATCACATTAGCTGCGTGAAGGTCTGGTGCCATATCAAAGTAGAATCCTATATTGACAAGTATAAAGGTTCTTATGATACAGAAGCCCTGATACCACCAGCTCTTAGGATTAATGTGAAGCTTCGTGTGTATCTTTGCATATACCGGCGCAAGCATACCGCTGGCTGCTATTATAACACCGTTATACATACCATACATTATGTACTTCCACGCTGCCCCGTGCCATATACCTACAATAAAGAATACCACAAGATTGGCAAGGCTTACCGGCAACAGCTTTCCTATATTATTGCCAAATGTTTTCTTGCACCACTTACCGAACTTGTTCATACACTTTGACAGTGAGAAGGGATAGAATATGTAATCCTTCATCCATGTACCAAGTGTTATGTGCCATCTTCTCCAGAACTCACTTATAGAGTGTGAGAAGTAAGGCTGACGGAAGTTCTCATCCATAGTTATTCCAAACATCTGCGCAACACCGATAGTTATATCAATACCGCCTGAGAAGTCCGCATATAACTGTATGCTGTATAAGATAACACCGAACACATTAATCCAGCCGCCATAGTTCCAGTAGTTATTAAATATAAGTGTTACTGCCGCATTTACCCTGTCGGCAAGCACCATCTTCTTAAGCATGCCCCAGAGTATTCTCTGTACGCCAAACTGTATATTACGAAGGTCATAGGAATGTCCCTCATACAACTGGCTTCCCAGTCTTTCATATCGTCCGATAGGTCCCTGTAAGAGCTGTGGAAAGAACGATACAAACAGTGCATACTTAAAAAAGTTCTTCTGTGGCTCATGCTTTCCCCTGTATACATCAACAACATAGCTTACAGACTGGAATGTATAAAATGATATTCCAAGAGGAAGTGTCAGCTTAAGAACACTCAGTCTTCCTGTTGCCTTTGTCATAGCCAGTATTCCATTTATGTTGCCTATCATAAAGTTAGTGTACTTACATACTGCAAGCACTCCGAAAGAAAGAAGTATCACTAACAGAACAACTTTCTTTTTCCTGTGTGTTATATCCTTCTTAAATGCTTTCTTTGCCTCTCTGTCGGCATCCTTGTCGGGCTTTAGTCCGTTGAGCCTTCCAAGCAGCACTCCGCCAGTGTATGTAACCGCTGTTGTAAGTATCATCATCCATACCGTTGTGACATGGTATGAGAAATAATATATATAACTGAGTATGAGCAGCCACACCCAGCGCACCTTTTTAGGAATAATATAATATACAACTAACGCAGTGAGTGCAAATAAGAAGAATTCAAATGTTGTAAAAGACATATTACTCTCCATTCTTTATCATCATCAATAAGACTTCCACTCTAAGCCTGTGGTATTCTCGTAATCCGCAACCATAGAGTTATACATGCTCTCGTATGAGTCGTAGAAGTAATCACTCTCATTAAGAGTACCTGCTGCAGCCTTATCAAGTACCTCTGCAAGCACCTCTGAGTAGCTTTCTGCAAGCTCTCCATACATATGGCCTTCCGTATCAACATATGAAGAGTCATCTCTTGGAAGCACTGACATAAGTGTCTTATTGAAATCATAGTAAGCTATTCCATAGCTGTCAAACAGTGACTTTAACTTTGTAACTGCCTTATCAACCTCAGCATTCCTGAATGCATCTGGTGTTATAGGTGACTCCACGCACACTATTTCAATGTCATTGTCCCTGCAATAGCTGACAAGCTGTTCAAACTGTTTTATAACTGTCGCATCCAGCTCTTTATTGGCATTACCTTTCATAGTTTTAATATACTCTGGATTGCCCGGAACATCATTCATTTTATATCTGAAGCAGAAGCCTTTGCCCATATAAGGGCCGCCCGCTGTCGCAAAGTATCCGTCCACATCAAGCCCTGCTGACATCTCATAATTCTTATAAGCCTCTGTGTTCTTAAGCTTTATATTAGTCTTTGCCTTATCGAGCGTACATTTCCAAGTAAGACGTCTTGAGAACACATTTCTTATATCTATGTATTCCTTATTCTTCCACAGATATTCCGCCTTAAGCGCAGGGTCACTTATCTGCTGGTATATAAAAGACCTCGAAAAATGGTTCTGCGACTGACCGTTCATCCAGTAATAATAGTCTACATCTATAATAACCTTCTTAACCTTATTATCCTTACATACAGACTTTAAGACATAGTACATATCATCGACCGTCTCACCAGGGATACCCATATTAAATGCATGGGAACCTGACATAATATCCATATAACTTACATCTATACTGCATCTTGTGTGCGATGCGCCAAGAACTATCGTATCATAACCTGTATCTGTATCCGCATTTTCTGCCTTTACCTGATTAAATATAAATCTTATGTATCCACTCTCCGCAAACAGATAATCACATACGCATATAACTGCGGCAAGAACACATAAAAATATTACGCTTCTAATGTGTGGCCATAACTTTTTCATACCACGCCTCGTTTCCTTTAGTTTCTTAATACTTCTGATATACAATCAACCGCATTTTCATGCACCATGACCGTACAAGTATAGCTGATTATATCACCGATTAAAACTCTAATTGTTAACAATATGTTAACTCTTTTTGAATTTCCTGCGAAATATAAACACGCGTAAACAAAAGCTGACCTCCGCATACGTTATTACGGAAATCAGCCTATCAGGATGATGTAAAAGTCAAAAGCCTTATCGTTCAGGCACGAATGGTTTTCTGACCTTTTGCCCCTTACTTTACATTAATTATAGCAACTGCAAGATTAAGGTATGCCGCAAATGTTACCCATAAAAGATATGGAACCATCATCCATGCTGCCACTTTATTGACATGGAAAAATCTCCACACTGTAAATATAATAAGCACCCACAACAACATAAGCCAGAAAAACGCCAGCCAGAAGGCTCCAAAGTCAAAGAATATGACTGACCAGCCTACATTTACAAAAAGCTGCACACCATACAGTATAAGTGCTTCCATTCTGTCGTCATCCCTTGTTTCGCACACGATATAGGATGCAATTCCCATAAGCACAAAAAGTATTGTCCACACAATAGGAAAGACCTGCCCCGGTGGTGACAGCGGCGGCTTCTTGATATTTGCATACATTTCCATGGAATTGCCCGTCAGCAGCCATGATATCACACCTGCTCCCAGACTCACTACCAGCGCCAGTATCAGCCTTTTCCAGTTAATTCTCATATTTCCTGCCATAAACTACTCTCCATTCCGCATATAAGCAGCTAATTATTCTATAGATATCTTATCTATGTAAGACATCTATTATATATTTCAAAATATAGTTTATGCAGTTATATGGAATTCATACGCATTTATAATGGTCAAAAAATCAAAAGTCTTATTATGCAGGCATAAACGGCTTTTTGACCTTTTGACCTTTGTGTTATATTAATATAAAATAAATTATTCTCATAATAAGTCAATCATAGTAATGCTTAAAGTACACTCTGTTAAATATTGCCCATGTATCAAAAAATGCCTGTATACAATCCTTAATTCCTATTCTCTTAGAGCCCTGTTCTCTCACAAACACGACCTCAACGGGCATCTGTGCTATCTTAAAGCCTCTTCTGTGAACTGCCACTAAAAGCTCTATATCATACGCAAAGCCGGAAGTCCTTATAAGATGTCCGACTGGCTTTATAGCCTCCGCCTTAAACACCTTAAGCCCTGTCTGTGTATCCTTTACATTCAGGTGGAAAAGCACAAGCAGCATTATGTAATAGCACATACTTATCACTTTAATGGATACTTAAGCTTTGAGTCCTTATGAAACTTACAGCCGATAACGACATCGACATTATCGGTAATCATCTTTTTAAGATACCCTTCAAGCTGTGATGGATTAAGTTCAAGGTCTGCATCCACGAAAGCGATATACCTGCCTTCTGCCTGTGACACACCGGCTATTATGGCATTGCCCTTGCCCCTGTTTTTATCGGAAGTTACAAGCCGCACTCTCTTATCTTCTTTCTGTGCCCTTATAATCTCAGCTTTGGTATTATCCCTGCTGCCATCGTTTACTGCGACTATCTCTATATCTTTTACAAATGCTGAGACTATATCCAGCGTTTTCATAATGCTTGAATATATAAGCTTCTCTTCATTGTACGCCGGCATAACTATCGACAACATTCCATCAAGCTCTAACATATATCATCCCCCGTTGATAAAGTATTCTATCTGATGTTTTAATCAAATCTATAAAAGTTAATTGTACACTAATACCGCAAATGTATCAAGCACGATGCGGTCTGATACTGTCACATAATCATCAATTCCGAATAATATCCATATCCGCAATTTTATGGTATACATAATCTTCTATAATGATTATATGCCTTTCATATTAAAATCATCACCACAATAAAAATATATATTAAAAAAACAGACCCCTCTTACTCAAGAAAGGTCTGCTCTTACATAGTGCCGGCAACGGGAATCGAACCCGTATGGGAGTATAAGTCCCGCAGGATTTT
>ERZ1106951.2542-NODE-2542-length-14234-cov-34.641230_pt1 | contig 14234 bp, 14 predicted proteins | sample MGYA00403676_ERZ1106951 | MGnify/ENA primary metagenome ERZ1106951 (study PRJEB35170, sample SAMEA104062398) | human gut metagenome | biome: human gut; feature: human-associated habitat; material: faeces | place: Denmark | collected 2012-04-23 ...
TGCCGCTCTGCAAAAAAATATCGACGCCGCCCTTGCCAAGGACAGCGCCAAATAAGCGATTCTCCCCTGCCGCCTTCGGGCGGCTTTTTTGTTTGCTGTGGGCATTGCCATGCACGCCCGGGCGCCGGACGGAATACGCTGAGGCAGAAGCATACTTTTACCAGCAAAGGAGCGTATCTCCATGAAAAACACCGGAACTCTCCGCATCCAGACCTTTGCGGCACGCCAGTCCGCCCCCATGGAGGGGGTGACCGTTACAGTGCAGGGGGACGGCTTTACCCTGCACCGCATCACTGATGTGACCGGCAGCGCAGCCGACATCCCCATTGAAGCCCCCGCCTGCGCCCTCTCGTTGGACGAGAGCAACACCACCCGCCCTTACGCCATTGTCAGCCTGGCCGCCACAAAGCCCGGCTACCGCACCGTGCGCATTGAGGGCATCCAGATCTTTGCCGGGCAGGTAACGCTGGCGCAGCCGCAGATGCTGCCCGTTACCGAGGAAGACCGGGACATCCCGAACGCGCCCATCGTCATCCCGCCGCACGCTTTGTTTGCGGGCAGCGGCGGCAGCGGCCCGCAGCCGCGGGAAAACTGCACGCCCAGGGTGCTGGAACAGGTCATCATCCCCAAAAATATCACGGTGCATCTGGGCAAACCGGCGGCTGCCGCCCGCAATGTGACGGTCTCCTTCCGGGATTATATCGCAAATGTTGCTTCCAGTGAGGTCTATCCCACCTGGCCGGAGCAGGCACTGCGGGCCAACATCCACTGCCAGATCTCGCTGGCGCTGAACCGCATCTACACCGAGTGGTACCCCAGCAAGGGCTACACCTTCAACATCACCAACTCCACCAGCTACGACCAGTATTACGTCCACGGGCGCACTGTGTTCGAGGTGATGGTGCGCATCACCGATGACATTTTCAACACCTATCTGCGCAAGCGCGGCACCGTGAACCCCTACTACTCTGAATACTGCGACGGCAAGTCGGTCACCTGCCCGGGGCTCAAGCAGTGGGGCACCGTCACGCTGGCCAATCAGGGCCGCACCGCGCTGCAGATTTTGAAGTACTACTACGGCAACGACATCGAGATCGTGCGCACCAATAACATCCAGTCCATCCCCCAGAGCTACCCCGGTTCGCCCATCCGGCAGGGCGACAGCGGCACGGCGGTGTTCACCCTGCAGCGGCAGCTGAACCGCATCACCAAGGACTACCCCTTCCTTGGCAAACTGACTGTGGACGGGGTATTCGGCAGCCGGATGGCCGCCACGGTACGGGCGTTCCAGAAGCAGTTCAATCTGACCGCCGACGGCATGGTGGGCCGCCAGACCTGGTATAAGATCAGCTATATCTATGTGTCGGTCAAGGATCTGGCCGAGCTGACCAGCGAGGGCGAGGTGTCCAGCGGCACTCTCTCGGACGGCACATGGGGCGGCACCGTGCTGCGCACCGGCTCTACCGGCAGCGCTGTGGAACAGCTGCAGTTCTGGCTGAATACGCTGGCACAGTATGAGTCTTCCATCCCATCGTTAACCGTGGACGGCGTTTACGGCACCGGCACAGCCAATGCGGTGCGGGCCTTCCAGCGCAAATATGGCCTGACCGTGGACGGCGTGGTGGGCCGTGCCACCTGGACGGAGGTGTACGACCAGTTCCGCAGCATCCAGTCCGACAACGGCACCCCCAACGCCTACCCCGGCACAGCCCTGCGGGAAGGCGCCAGCGGGCAGAACGTGCGGCTGGTGCAGTTCTGGCTCAAGATCGCCCGCACGGTGTACCCGAGCCTTTCCAACGTGACCGTGGACGGCAGATTCGGCAGTGCCACGGCGGCAGCGGTGCGCCGGTTCCAGACCTACTTCGGCCTGACCAGCGACGGCGTTGTCGGCCGCACGACCTGGAACAAGCTGTATGAGGTCTACAACGACATTGCCAACAAGCTGCTTTCGTCCTCCCTGCGCCCCGGCGAGTACCCCGGCGTGCTGCGCAATGGGTCTTCCGGCACGGCGGTGCGGGAGCTGCAGTTCTACCTCTACCTCATGAGCGCCTACGAGAGCAGCATCCCGGCCATTGCCATCGACGGGCAGTTCGGTGCTTCCACCGAAGCCGCCGTACGGGCCTACCAGCGCTTTGCGGGGCTGACTGTAGATGGCATCGTGGGACGCACCACATGGAACAGCCTGTACGACAAGGCATCCACCCTGCGGGCATCCGGGCCGGTGGTCACCCTGAAGCGCCTGCCCTACCCCGGCACCCCGCTCACAGTAGGGTCTTCCGGCAGCGCCGTGCTCTACTACAGCCTGCTTTTGCAGCGCATCGCCTACTACTTTACCAGTGTGGTGAGTCCACCCCTCTCCGACCAGTACACCGACGAGACTGCCGCCGCCACCCGCAGCGCACAAGAGCTGCTGAGCCTGCCGGAGACCGGCATTGCGGATGCCGACACATGGACGGCGGTAGAAGCGCTGAGTTTGCAACTGGCCGCCCACGCCCCGAACCCCGATAGAGACACCCCACCCAGCACTGCTTACCCGGGGCGCGCCATCGCCGAGGGCAGCGCCGGGCAGGAGGTTGGGCAGGTGGAACGCTGGCTCAACCGCCGGGCGCAGCTTTCCTGCGACGAGGACTATGTGGCCGACAATAACCGCTTTGGCGCGGCAGACGCCGCTGCCGTGCGGGCTGTCCAGCAGCAGGCGGGCCTGCTGGTGACCGGCACCGTGGACCGCGAGACCTGGGCCGCGCTGCAGGCCCAGAGCTGCGAACACTGCAACGAGGAGGAATGAGCGATGGCACGGCTTTTGATCTACGACGCCTACGAGAACAAGGTATACACCTACGCGAACCTGAACGAGAACGACCCCATGCCCTACAGCACCGGCACCACCCTGCGGGTGCGGGAGTTCCGGGGCAAATCTGCCAGCCCCACCCTGTGGACCACCATTGCGGCCATGGAAGCGTGGAACCTGACCCGCCGCAAGTATGGCCGCGGCATCCCGGTGGGGTATGCTTTCCGCCGCATCTGGGAGGGCGGCCACGGCACCCGCAGCCAGCACTACGCGGGCGTTTCGCTTGACGTGGGGCAGTCGCTTTCCCAGTCCGAGCGCACGGCCATCTACAACGCAGCCCGGAACACCGGGGCCTGGGGCTATGTGGAGCCGCTGAGCCAGACCCCCACCTGGGTGCACATGGACCGCCGCTACGGCACGCCCGCCTGCAGCGGCACCACCGCAGGCTACCCCACCCTGCGCCGGGGCAGCCGGGGCTGCTATGTGATGATCCTGCAGGACGCTCTCTCCACCTTAGGCTACCAGACCGGCAGCCGCATCGACGGCGTGTTCGGTGCCCGCACCGAGGAAGCCCTGCGGGGCTACCAGCGGCGCACCAGCCTTAGCGTAGACGGCGTGTGCGGCTGCAACAGCTGGAAGAAGATCAGCACCGCCGTGCTGGGCGTGGGACGCACCAAGACAACGATCGATTAACAATTTAAACTGGCCTCCGCTTGCACTCTGGCCATAATCAGCGGAAAAATTATTTTTAATTTGCAAAGAGGAAAATCCTGCGGGATTTTCCTCTTTGCTTTTTCACGGGAGGGGCCGTAACGGCAAACGGCATCCGCTGGCGCTGGCTCCCTGCGGGAGCATTCGCGCCAGCGGAGAGAACGGGCAGCACTCCGGGGCGCAACCCCTCTCAGGCGCTTTGCAACGCCAGAAGGGGGAGCCTTTCGCCCTCTCAGTCAAACCCTTCGGGTTTGCCAGCTCTCCCAAGGGGAGAGCCAAGACCGTGGTGGGCACGCTTCTTGCCTCTTTTTTGAAAGGGCACCAAGGGCATACTGGGAGTGCTTCTTGCCTCTCCCTCTGGGAGAGGTGGATGCGACCAACGGGAGCAGACGGAGAGGGCGCAACCGCTCCCCTGCGGGGAGCTGCCGCCGCAGCGGCTGAGGGGCTTTCAAATCGGAGGAGCGCGAAAAATGCTTTTAGCGAAGCGGCTAGCATTTTTCCGCTTCGACTTCTCCTTTGGGGTCTGAAAGGGGCGAGCAGCCCCTTTCTCGTTGTGGGGTGGGTGGAGTCCAGAGGAAGGGAGGGGGGAGTCGAAACACCCCTCCCTACCTCTGGCCCAGCGGAGCGTCCTGCACACTTCGCCGCAAGCGCAGCACTCTCCCCTCTGCAATGAATAAATTCAAACGGCAGCGGCAGAAAGTTGAAACTTTCTCCCCCATCGGCCCTTTTCATTGCACCCGCTGGCAAAACGTGCTAAAATAGCCCTATTGTAAAAATGATTCATGTCAAAAACAAGAGGGATTCAAGAGGGGTATCGTATCATGGAATTTTCCAAACGACTGGACCTGTTCGGCGACGAGATCTTCGCCGCGCTGAACGAACGCAAGGTGGCGCTGGAAGCACAGGGCCGCACCATTTACAATCTGAGCGTCGGCACGCCGGACTTCGCACCTGCTGAGCACATCCGCAAGGCCATGATGGACGCCGCCGCCGACCCGCAGAACTGGAAGTACAGCCTGCGCGATACGCCCGAAATGCTGGACGCCGTGTGCGGCTACTATAAGCGCCGCTTCGGCGTGGAGATCACGCCGGATCAGGTGGCCAGCTGTGCGGGCAGCCAGGAGGGCTGCGGCCACATCGGCATGGTGCTGTGCGACGAGGGCGACACCGTGCTGCTGCCCACCCCCTGCTACCCGGTGTTCATCGCGGGAAGCCTGCTGGGCGGCGCAAAGCCCTGGTATTACCCGCTGACGAAGGAGCACGGCTTCCTGCCTTACGTCAAGGACATTCCCGAAGATGTGGCCCGCAGGGCCAAGTATATGATCGTCTCGCTGCCCGCAAACCCGGTGGGCAGCGTGGGCACGCCGGAGCTGTATGCGGAACTGGTGGCCTTTGCCAAGAAGTACGACATCCTCATCATCCACGACAACGCCTACAGCGACATCATCTTTGACGGTGCCGTGGGCAACAGCTTCTTCAACACGCCCGGTGCCATGGATGTGGGCGTGGAGTTCTTCAGCCTGTCCAAGAGCTTCAACGTCACCGGCGCACGCATCAGCTTCCTGGTGGGCCGCCGGGACGTGGTGGCCGCCTTCAAGAAGCTGCGCGGCCAGATCGACTTCGGCATGTTCCTGCCGGTGCAGAAGGCCGCCATCGCCGCCCTGACCGGCCCGCTGGACATGGTCAAGACCCAGTGCGGCCTGTACCAGCAGCGCCGCGACGCCCTGTGCGGCGGTCTGCGTTCCATCGGCTGGAACGTGCCGGACAGCCACGGCAGCATGTTCGTGTGGGCACCCATCCCGGCCAAGTACGCAAAGAGCATGGATTTCTGTCTGGACCTCGTGGAAAAGAGCGGCGTGCTGTGCACCCCGGGTTCCAGCTTTGGCCCGCTGGGCGAAGGCTATGTACGCTTTGCCCTCACTCTGCCGCCGGAGCGCATTGCCGATGCGATAAAGTCCATCAAAGAGAGTGGAATCTTAGATTAAAAAGCAACGGGAACGGCCATGCGGCGTTCCCGTTGTTTTTTATGCGTTCACGATATTCTCTCCCCTGCCATCCAGCCAGGTGCGCAGATTGTTGGTAGTAATGTCCATCAGCCGCTGCAGTGCTTCGTTTGTGGCCCATGCAATGTGCGGCGTCAGCAGGGCGTTGGGCAGGCCGCGCAGCGGGCTTTCCTGCGGCAGCGGCTCGGTGCCAAAGGCGTCCGCGCCGTAGAAGCCAAGGCGGCCGCTTTTCAGTGCGTCGGCCACAGCCTGCTCGTCCACCAGTGCGCCGCGGGCGGTGTTCAGCAAGATCATGCCGGGCTTTGCCTTGGCCAGCGTCCCGGCGCTGATGAGCCCCCGGGTCGCCGGGGTAGCCGGGCAGTGCAGGCTGAGCACATCGCTGCGGGCCAGCAGGGTGTCAAAATCCACGAACTCCACGCCGTCGGCTTCGTACTCCGGCCGCACCGTGCGGGTGCACACCAGCACCTGCATGCCAAAGGCCTTGGCGATGCGGGCGGTCTGGCGGCCAATGCTGCCGTAGCCGTAGATGCCGAAGGTCTTGCCCAGCAGCTCCACCTGGGGCAGCAGGCCGTAGGCGGCCGGGTCCTCGGTGCGCCACCGGCCGTCCTGCACAAGGCGGTCATACCGGTCGGCACACTGGCAGATGGCCAGCAGCAGGCTGAAGGTCATCTGCGCCACACTATAAGTAGAGTAGCCCGGCACGTTGGCCACGGCCACGCCATGACGGCGGCAGGCTTCGAGGTCCAGGTTATCGGTACCGGTGGCGATGATGCCCACCCACTTCAGGTTCGGGCACCGGGCCAGCACCACTTCGTCGATGCGGCACTTGTTCAAAAACACGATCTCCGCATCCCCGATGCGCGGCACGACCTGCTCCGGGGCGGTGCGGCCATAGCGGGTGACTTCCGGCACCAGCGCTTCCACGCCGGACCAGTCCAGGTCACCGGGCTGAATGGCGTAATCTTCCAGAACGACTGCTTTCATTTCAACTTCCTCACTTTCCTGTCAGACCGGGTACAGCGCCAGCACGGTACCCTGCGGGCTTTCGCGGCTTTCCAGCGCAGCATAGCCCTTTGCCAGCAGAATGGCCAGATGCACCCGGTCGTTCATCGGCACCCACACCGGCGGCACGTTTTGCCCCAGACAGTCCGCCTGCAGCCAGAAGCAGGGCGCAAGGCTGTCCAACGGACGGATGGCCCGCAGCGCAAAGCCCTGCTGCAAATAAAGCGGCAGCAGCTCCTCGGCCGTGCACTCTGCCACCGCCCAGCGCGGGCGATGCCGGGCCAGAGCTTTCTGTCGGGCGGCAGCGGCTTCCAGCAGGGCCTGGAACGCTTCGGTGCGGCCCACCGGCGGGGCCAGAAAATACCCATCTGCCGCATTGCGCCCCCCTACAAAACTGCGCAGGGCTGCAGCGGCAGCGGTATCAGCATCCATGGGCAGCAGAATGCAGGCCGCATCCGGCACACGGCGCGCCCCGCACACGCCCCACACTTCGCCCACCGTGAGCATCCGCAGCACTTCGCTGCGGGGCCGGTACACGCAGCTCACCTCGCTGCGGATCAGCTGGCAGAACTCCTCTGCCGAGAGTCTTCTTGCCTGCCGCGTGCGCGGCGGTTCACAAACCTGGATCATTTCGGTTCCCCCATTCGTTTCAGAATGCTCTCAGCATACCGCAGGGGGACCAAAAATGCGCGCGAAAAAGCGCCGACCGCTTTGTTTTATTGATCCAGTTTCACGTCCTCGCTCAGCACCTGGCCGATGGGCTTTGCGATGCACAGGTCGGCTTCGGCGTCGGCACCGGTGGGCTGCATGTTGATGACCACCAGATGGTCGCCCCGGAAGTAGCGGATGAGCCCCGCCGCCGGGTACACCACCAGGCTGGTGCCGCCGATGATGAGGGTGTCCGCATGGCGGATGGCATTCACCGCGCCGGAGAGCACCTCCTCGTCCAGCCCTTCCTCATAGAGCACCACGTCGGGCTTCACGATGCCGCCGCACTCGGTGCAGCGGGGCACGCCGGTAGAATTCGCGATAAAATCGACATCATAAAACTTGCCGCAGCGGGTGCAGTAGTTGCGCAGGGTGCTGCCGTGCAGCTCGTACACGGTCTTGCTGCCTGCCGCCTGATGCAGCCCGTCGATGTTCTGGGTGACGACGGCTTTCAGTTTGCCCTCGCGCTCCAGCTTTGCCAGCCGCAAATGTGCCGCGTTGGGCTTTGCGCCCTTCACGATGAGCTTATCGCGGTAAAAGCGGTAGAACTCCTCCGGGTGTTCCTCCCAGAAGGTGTGGCTCAGGATCGTTTCCGGGGGGTAGGCGTACTTCTGGTGGTAAAGCCCGTCCACACTGCGGAAGTCCGGGATGCCGCTCTCGGTGGAGACGCCTGCCCCGCCAAAGAACACGATGCTGCTGCTTTTTGCAAGGATATCTTCCAGTGCCTGTACCATAAACAAAACCGCCCCTTTCGCTGTGCGTGTGTTTGTGTTAAGATAATTCCAGTATAGCACAAACCCACAGGAAAGGAAGCGGAAACTTTTGAACGTCTGGTATGTGAACAGCCTTCTGGGCACCTTCCGGCTGGAGGAGGAGGACGACGCGATCTGCGGGCTGACCCTCTGCCCAGACGGCGTGCCGGAGCTGGAGCCTTTGCCCCGCAAGGTGTGTGAGACGCCCCTGCTGCAGGAGGCCGAGCAGCAGCTGAACGAATACTTTGCCGGTGCCCGGAAGGAGTTCGACCTGCCCCTTGCCCCGAAGGGCACGGCTTTCCAGCAGGCTGTCTGGGCCGAGATGAACAAGGTCCCCTACGGGCAGACCCGCACCTACGGCCAGCTGGCCGCCGCCATCGGTCGGCCCAAGGCCGCCCGCGCCGTGGGCGGGGCGTGCCACTGCAACCCCATCGCCATCATCCAGCCCTGCCACCGTGTGGTGGGCAGCAATGGAAAGCTCACCGGCTACGCCTATGGCGTGGAGATGAAGGAGTATCTGCTGGAGCTGGAACAGCAGGACGACAGATCGTTTCTCCTTGCAACTCAGCCTTGACAATATGGCAGATATGCCATATAATAAAATTGAGGAATCAAAATAGATCAGTTTACCGTTGAATTTTATGAAACAGCAGCCGGTGAGCGGCCTGCGAAGAATTTCTGGATTCACTGGACGTCAAAATGCGCGGAAAACTTGTCATGACCTTGAAAGTTCTGCAGGAGCAGGGCAACCGTCTGCGGGAGCCCTACAGCAAGCATCTGGAAGACGGCATCTTTGAGGTGCGCGGCAAGGTCGGCTCGGATATTTCCCGTGTGCTCTATTTCTTTTACTATGGCGGGCGCATTATCCTGACCAACGGCTTTATCAAAAAGACGCAGAAAACGCCCCGCAATGAGCTTGAAAAGGCAAAGCTCTGCCGCAAAGACTTTATGGAAAGGTTTGGTGAATGAGATGAAAACACTGGATATGTACCTGAACGAACAGCTGCAGGACGATGCTTTCCGTCAGGAATGGGAAGAAAATCAGCCTGAAATGGATATCATCCGCGCCATGGCCGACGCACGCATTGCGCAGAACCTGACCCAGAAGGAGCTTGCCGAGCGCACCGGCATCGATCAGGCCGACATCAGCAAGCTGGAAAACGGCACGCGCAACCCTTCCCTGAAGCTGCTGAAGCGTCTGGCCGACGGCATGGGAATGGACCTGAAGCTCGTCTTCACGCCCAAAAAGAACGGTCATCTTCCCACCGCACAATAATGAAAAACTACACAGAAAACGGCGGGTGCATCACTGCGATGCACCCGCCGTTCTTTTGCTCCTATTTTATTTACTGTGCGCTGTACGCACTGCCCATGGTCCAGGAGTTATCAGCGCTGTACTTTGCGTGGTTGCGCAAGTAGGTCACCCATGCGCCGTAACCGTTGCCGGCCGAGAGGTGCACACCATCCGGTGCGGCAAGCATCTCTTTCAGGTTGCCTTCGCCGTCGGCGAGAGCTTCCCACAGGTCGAGGTAGACGCAGCCCTTGCTGGCGGCCAGCTGGGCCAGCTGCTCGTTGACGCCGCGCAGCACATCGCTGGCAAGGCCCGGCTTTTTGGCAGCTGCCGAGGGGCGCACCGGCGGGATGGACTGCACATAGATCACGCAGTCGTCGCCCAGCGCTTCCCGCAGCATGTCCAGCATCTGGCCATAGTAAGCCAGGAAGCGATCCGATGCGCCCAGCGTGGTGAGGGTGTTGGTGCCCAGCAGGATATACAGCTTTTTCGGCTGGGCGGCGGCCAGCACATCCAGCGCCACCTCCTGCCCGCGGGTGGGGCTCTTGACCGCACTGCGGTTCACGATGGCGTCCGGGCCCACGCCGGTGTAGCCGCAGATGAGCGCCCCGCCCAGGTTGATCTGATAATCCGAGAAGCCCACGGTCAGGCTGTCGCCCAGGAAGGCCGCATCCGAGAAGTAATTCAGGTCCACCTGGCCGCAGCTGGGCTGGCGGATGACGCTGGCGTCATAGGCCTTGATGGTATAGGCCCCGGCGCTCTGCTTTGCCGGGCCAAAGGTCTCCAGCGTGGCGGCCTGCGCACCGGCAGTGCCGTCCGTGGCGGCGCTGTCGGAAGCCGCTTCGCCCTGCATGGGCAGCGGTGCCAGAATGTTGGCCGCAATGCCGCTGGCGTTGGTGGCCGGGGTCTCGTCGGCACCCGCCGCACCGTGTTCCAGAATGGCGGTGATGGCGTAGGCCAGCAGCAGAATGGCAATAAACGCGCCCAGCAGCCGCAGCTTTCCGCTGACGCTGCCGTGCTTTGCCCGGCGCGGCGCGGAATGATATTCGTGTGAAATGCCCATGGTATTTCCAGCTTTCTCCATTTTTCTCGCACGGTAAAAGGGTTTTACAGGCCCGGTGCCGTGCGCCTTTTCATTTTATCATAATTTTTTTGCCTGCGCAACCAATTGGGTCTTGCATACAACAGGCAAAACGGGTACAATAAGGATGTGGTAATTTTGCACATTTTACAAAAAGCGTGTGCACATGCCGCAAACTTTTTTGTATCACTTGCAACGTCCGGTTTGTTTGCCGCCGGTCTGCGGGCAGTGCAGGGCCCAAAGATCTCTCTCCTACGCACAGCGGCGCAGAGGCCGGAGACGTGCAGCGATGTACAAATGATAAGAACTGAATTTGTAAAAGGAGGTACTCATGGCCAAGAACGTCATCATTGGTCAGAGCGGCGGCCCCACCGCCGTCATCAATTCCAGCCTGGCAGGCGTATACAAAGCCGCCTGCAGTCTGGGTGCAGACAAGGTGTACGGCATGAAGTACGGCATCGAAGGTCTGCTGAAGGAAGAACTGCTGGAACTGAACGTCCTGCTGGACGACCGCATGAGCATCGAGCTGCTCAAGCGCACCCCGTCCAGCTACCTGGGCAGCTGCCGTTTCAAGCTGCCGGACCCGGACGTGGATTCCACGCCCTTCGTCAAGCTGTTCACCCTGTTTGACAAGTACGATATCTGCGCGGTGTTCTACATCGGCGGCAACGACTCCATGGACACCATCGCAAAACTTTCCCGCTACGGCACACAGGTGGGCAGCAGCGTGCGGTTCATCGGCGTGCCGAAGACCATCGACAACGACCTTTGCCTCACCGACCACACCCCCGGTTACGGCTCGGCAGCAAAGTACATCGCCACCATCCTGAAGGAAGTCATCCGCGATTCTTCCGTGTATGACATCCGCAGCGTGACCGTGGCCGAGATCATGGGCCGCCACGCAGGCTGGCTTGCCGGTGCGGCCTGCCTGGCCGGCGGCGACGACTGCGAGGGCCCGGACCTGATCCTGCTGCCCGAAGTGCCCTTCGACGAGGAAAAATTCCTGACGAAGGTGGACCAGCTGCAGCGGGTGAAGCCCAACGTCATCATCGCAGCCAGCGAGGGCGTCAAGACCGCCGACGGCACCTATCTGTGCGATCTGGTGTCCACCGCCGGGCAGCTGGACGCCTTCGGCCACAAGGCCGTGCTCAGCGGCACCAGCCGCTACCTCTCGGAGCTCATCCACGACAAGCTGAATTGCAAGAGCCGTGCCATCGAGTTCTCCACCCTGCAGCGCTGCGCAAGCCACTTGGCCAGCCGCACCGACGTGAACGAGGCCTACGCCGTGGGCGGTGCGGCCGCAGCCGCAGCCTTTGCAGGCGAGACCGGCCGCATGATCGCGCTGGAGCGCATCTCCAGCTATCCCTACCAGTGCATCGCAAAGTCGGTGGACGTGCAGCAGGTGGCAAACCTTGAGAAAAAGGTGCCGCTGGACTGGATCACCCCCGACGGCATGCAGGTGACGGCGGCGTTTGAAGAATACGCCCGCCCGCTGATCCTGGACGAAGTGACCCCCGTGTACGTCAACGGCACCCCGCGCCACATCCGCCTGTAAGTCCCCTTCCCCGCGTCTGTTTTTGTGCACCTGCACATTTGATAAATGCCAAAACAGAAAAACAAAAAAGGAGAAATCATCATGGGTAAAAATGCAATCGTTGGTCAGTCTGGCGGTCCTACTTCCGTCATCAATGCGAGCCTTGCGGGCGTCTTTGAAAGCTGCAAGAGCCGCGGTGCCGACATCGTCTACGGCATGTGCAACGGCGTCGCCGGTCTGCTGGAGGAGCGTGTGGTGGACCTTTCCACCGTGCTGACCGACGACCTGGACATCGAGCTGCTCAAGCGCACGCCGTCCAGCTTCCTGGGCAGCTGCCGCTACAAGCTGCCCGACTGGCACACCGACGAGGCCGTCTACAAGAAGCTGTTCGCCATTCTGGAAAAGCTGAACATCGGCTACTTCTTCTACATCGGCGGCAACGACTCCATGGACACCATCGGCAAGCTGGCCGAGTACGGCGAGCGCATCCAGAGCGACATCCGCTTCATGGGCGTGCCCAAGACCATCGACAATGACCTGATGGTCACCGACCACACCCCCGGCTACGGCTCTGCTGCCAAGTACATCGGCGTGGTGATGAAGGAAATCATCCGCGACGCCACCGTGTACGGCACCAAGTACGTCACCGTGGTGGAGATCATGGGCCGCAATGCCGGCTGGCTGACTGCCGCCGCTGCATTGGCTAAGAGCGACGACTGCGAGGGCGTGGACATGATCTGCCTGCCCGAGGTTCCCTTCAACGTGGACCACTTCATTGAGAAGGTGCGCGTGATGCAGGAGAAGAAGCCCAGCATCGTCATCGCCGTGTCCGAAGGCGTCAAGCTGGAGGATGGCCGCTACGTCTGTGAGCTGGCCGACGATGTGCACGCGGTGGACGCCTTCGGCCACAAGGCCCTGACCGGCACCGCACGCTACCTGGCAAACGTGGTGGCCCGCAATCTGGACACCAAGACCCGCTGCATCGAGCTTTCCACCCTGCAGCGCTGCGCCGGCCATCTGACCAGCCGCACCGACATCACCGAGGCCTATCAGGTGGGCGGTGCCGCTGCCAAGGCTGCCTTTGAAGGCGTCACCGGCCAGATGGTGGCCCTGAAGCGCATCTCCAACAGCCCGTACCAGTGCACCACTGAGCTGCACCCCATCAGCGAGGTGGCAAACCTTGAGAAGAAGGTGCCGCTGAGCTGGATGAACGAAAACCACACCCAGATGACCGAGGAGTTCCTCGAGTATGCCCGCCCGCTGATCCAGGCCGAGCTGACCCCGCTGTACATTGCCGGTCTGCCGCATCACATCTACATGAAGAACCAGAAGTGATTTCTCCTGATTTGACTTTTCTCAAGGCATAATGAAAGCCCGTCCGAGTTTTGGCTCGGACGGGCTTTTGTGCATTCATTATTCTGTATAATCTAGTAACTGCTAAAAATCAAACCGTTGCGCCCACCTTCGGGGCACCGCCCGCAATTTCCTCTGCGGTCAGCGGCTTTGCCTCCACGGGGGCGTTCAGGCGCTCTTTGGCCACAGCCAGCATCAGCTTGATGCGGTTTTCCTGATTGACTTTGGTGGCGCTGGGGTCATAGTCGATGGGGGTAATGTTGGCGCTGGGGTACAGGGCACGAATTTTGTTCACCATACCCTTGCCCACGATGTGGTTGGGCAGGCAGCCGAAGGGCTGGGCACACACGATGTTGCCGTAGCCGCCCTGCACCAGCTCGATCATCTCGGCAGTCAGCAGCCAGCCCTCGCCCATCTTGGCACCCAGAGAGATGATGCCCTTGGGCTTTTCCACCAGTTCCTTGAAGGGGCCGGGCGCATAGAACCCGGCGTCGGCTTCGGCCTTGAGCATGGCGCGCTCGATGCTGTCCAGCCAGTTCAGGAACTGGTCGATGCCGATCTTCACGGCCAGCTTGCCGCCGTACAGGATGTGGTCCTCGCCCATGTTGAAGGCGCAGTACTGCACAAAGCCCATCAGACCCGGGAAGTTCACCTCACAGTCCTGACTTTCGAGGAACTTCTGCAGGTCGTTGTTGCCCAGCGGGCTGTACTTGACGTAAATTTCGCCCACGACGCCCACCTTGACCTTGGGCACCCGGGTGACCGGGATGTTGGCAAAATCAGCGGCGATGAGCGGGAAGGTATACTTCATCTCCTTGGAAGTGTAGCCCTTGCCTGCCAGCAGCACACGGCCCAGACGGGTGACCCACAGGTCTACCATCTTGTCGGCGGCGCCCTTCTCATTTTCATACGGTGCCACCTGATTGCGCAGAGCGCACAGCATATCGCCGTAGAAGATGCAGGCCAGCGCGCGGCGGGCCAGCGGCAGGGTCATCTGGAAGCCGCTGTCTT
>ERZ1106951.2544-NODE-2544-length-14231-cov-5.150818_pt1 | contig 14231 bp, 8 predicted proteins | sample MGYA00403676_ERZ1106951 | MGnify/ENA primary metagenome ERZ1106951 (study PRJEB35170, sample SAMEA104062398) | human gut metagenome | biome: human gut; feature: human-associated habitat; material: faeces | place: Denmark | collected 2012-04-23 ...
TCCGCCAGCCATTTTTCTGCCACGGGGTAGCAGTCCATCAGGGTCAGGCCGGTTTCAATAAACACGCCCATATCCCCTGTCCAGCCGGCGCGCTCGCGGGTCGGGCAGTCGGTGGGGATATCGCAGAAGTTGCCCTTCTGGCTCCAAATGCTGTTCTTGACAAGCTGATTCACCGCGTCATTTCCGCAGGTAAATTTGCCTGTCACCGCCATATCGGAGTAGACGGCGTGGGCAGTAAACACAGCATCGGTCAAGTCGGCGTCGGTTTCGACCTTAGCGTAGCGGAAGCCCATGATGGTGAAGTGGGGCTTGAAGTGGTTTTTCCCCTCTTTGCAGACAAGCTCCAGCATCTGGGCGGTGCCGCCCTCCTTGTGGCGGTTGCGATCTTGGAAGTTTTCTTGGGTAAAGTTTCCGTTTTCGTCCAGCGCTTCGCCGCAGGTCAGCTTGACCTTTTGCCCGGCGCGGGCGGTCAGCGCCATCTCCACATAGCCGGCGATATTCTGCCCAAAGTCCAGCACGGTCTCGCCGTTGGGCGTTTGCAGCCGCTTGCCGGGGAAGGCTTCATGTTCCAGAATCGGCACGGTATTCATGCCGAGAATGGGCAGGTCGTCGCGGTAGGCGCGCACGCCGTGCCAGCCGGTCAGGTTGCCTTCGAACCGTGCGTCATAGACCTCGCCCTGCTGCATATCGTTCTGGCGGATCGGCCCGCACTGCGTTGCCTGCATCGAGCCGTCAGAAACGCAGACGGCTTGGCCGTCCACCTCCAGCTGAAACAGCACGCCCAGCGTATCACCAAACAAGTCGCGGTCACCGTCAACACCGCCTGTGCTGCGGTGCCAGCCGTCACCAAGGGCAACCAGCAGCTCGTTTTCACTGTCACGTAAATATCGCGTTACATCGTAGGTTTGTGCTGCAAGGTGCTTGTTGCCGGTAAAGCTGCCGGGGGCTAAAACCATATCCCCGACACGCACACCGTTCAGCCATACCGCATACAGCCCCTTGGCGGTAATGTACAGCCGCGCTTCACCCTTGGCTGCAGTAAAGGTTTTGCGCAGGTACGATGCCGGACGATGGGGCTTGTACGGCTCGGCTGCGCCCTTGCCTGCGGCTTCTTTTTCCGCCTGCTTGCGCTCCCAGTTGGGGCGGGCAAAGGCGTTGATGGCATCATCCCCGGGGATGTCGATTTCTTCCGTTTCGGGGTCTACCCATTCACCCTGCCAGTCGCTTTGCGCCAAGCCCGTTTCAAAGTGCGCCTCACTCCACGCGCCGTGGGTGTCGTTTTCGTCCCACAGGCGCACGCGCCAGCACCCACGCACGCGGGAGCCGCCCACAGTCGGGGCATCGGCGTGCATGGCGGCGCTCTGCACCTTGCCGCTGTGCCAAACGGTCTCGCCGTTCGCGGTCAGTTCAATTTCATAGGCAGTCTGGCGCACGCCGTCAACGCACTGCCAAGACAAGAACAGCGGCCCGGCATCCATGCCAAGGGGCGCGGTAAGATGATTCGTTTTCAGGTTTATTGCTCGCATCGCTGGGTACTCCTTTTCAATTTACTGCCTATATTATAATGGAAATTTCCCAGCGGGCGAACTCAGAAATTACGGATAAGGGATAAAAATTTCAAAAGCATCGAAGAATGCATAAATTTTTATTCCATTTCCGGATTTAATGCCCCCACCGTGCACCAGCGGCGGGGATTTTTTATTGACATTTTTGGTCTATCGTAGTAGACTATAGGCAGAGATAGGTCTATTGCAATAAACCAAAAGGAGCTTACCCTATGCTGAACCATGAACCGCTTCGCCTTGCTGACGGCGAATACCGCTTTGCCTGCCTTGTGTGGGACAACGAACCGCTGCCCAGCGGGCAGTTGGTCGCGCTGGCCGCCGAGGGGCTGGGCTGGAAAAAAAGCACGACCTACACCGTTTTAAAAAAGCTCTGTGAGCGCGGCGTGCTGCAAAACGCCGATGGCCGCGTGACGAGCCTTATTAAAAAGGAGGACGTCCAGCAGGCCGAGAGCGCCGCAGTGGTGGACAAGACCTTCGACGGCAGTCTGCCGCGGTTCGTGGCCGCGTTTTTGAACTCAAAGCCCATCAGCGACGCCGAGGCCGCCGAGATCCGCGCACTGCTCGACGCCGCCCGTTATAAGGAGGAATAGCCATGCGCAGTACCGTTCTTGCCTTTTTGCTGTTGAGCGCCCGCGGCGGTGTGGCCGCGCTGGCGGCGTGGCTGGTCTGCAGGGCCCTGCGCCGCGCCCATGCGCCCAGTCGGCTCCTGTGCTGGCTGTGGCTGGCCGTAGGGCTACGGTTCGTGCTGCCGTGGGGCATCCCGCTGAAGCTGCCCCGCCCGGAGAGCGCCCCGCTGGCCGCTGCCGCCGACACCGTGCAGGAGCTGGGCGAGCTGCCGCTGCTGCCCCCTGCCCCCGCCGCAGCCGCAGCTGCGGCCCCGCTGCCTTGGTACGCCCGGCTGACGCCGTGGCACGCGCTGGCGGCGGTCTGGCTGGTCGGTGTGCTGGTGCTGGCTGTGCGCGGGGCCGTCGGCTACCTGAAATTAAAGCGCTGTGTGGCGCTGGCCTGCAAAACGCCCGACGGCTGCTACGGCGGGGCGTGCGTTCCCACACCGTTCACACTGGGCTTTGTGCGCCCGCGCATCTACCTGCCGGACAGCCTGCAAGGCCCGGCGCGGCAGGCTGTGCTGCTGCATGAGCGGACCCACATCCGCCGCCGCGACCCGCTGGTGAAGCCGCTGTTTTATGCCGTCGTCTGCCTGCACTGGTTCAATCCGCTGGCGTGGCTGGCCTTGCGCGCCTTTGAGCATGACATGGAGGCCGCCTGCGACGAGGCAGCCGTGCAGGGCTGCACGCTGGCCGAGCGCAGCACCTACTGTGAGAGCCTGCTGCATTTTGCCATGCAGGGACGCCCCATCCGAACACCCGGAAGTCTTGCCTTCGGGCAGGGCAGCGTGAAGGAGCGCATTGTGCACCTGCTGCACTACCGCCGTCTGGGTGCGGGGGCGCTGGCGCTCTGCGCCGTGGCCGTGGGCGTCAGCGTGACAGCCTGCATGGTGCGCCCGCAGGTGGAAGCAGCCCACGCCGCGCCGGAGCCGCCCGCCGCTACTGCCGAGACTGCAGCGCCGACACCGACACCTGCGCCCACGGAGACGCCCGCAGCCATGCCCGCAGCGACGCTGCCGACGTTAAGTGACGCCGCCAACAGTCCGCGGTTTGCCTGCCCGGTGCAGTACAAATACATTTCCCGCTTCATGAGCAAGGACAGCGGCCACCGGGGCGACGACCTGCATGCCGCCGAGGGCACCGAGATTTACGCCGCCGCGGACGGTGTTGTGCTGGCCGCGCAGGAGCATTACAGCTGGGGCAATTTTGTGGAGATCGACCACGGTACCGACGCCGACGGTCTGCGCTGGGTCACGCTGTACGCCCACATGAAGTCCTGCGCCGTGCAGGTCGGGCAGACCGTGACCGCCGGTCAGGTCATCGGGTACGTGGGGCATACCGGCTACACAACCGGCAACGCCTGCCATTTTGAGATGCATGTCAACGGCACGCTGGTGGAGCCGCGCTATTTTACCGCCTACGAGGGCAGCGATGCCGCCGAACTGACGCAGGAAAAGGCAGATGAAATTTTAGCCGATGCCGTGCGCAATGCGAGTTCCGACCAGGTAACTGCCGCCGATGGAGCCGCAGCCCTTTCCGGCGTGGAGCTCTTTACCCTGCCGGTCGCGCCCCCGCCGCAGGTCAGCGGCTATGACCCCGAAAACGGCCACCCCGGCATTGACTTTGCCGCTGAGGAGGGCGCGGAGGTTTACGCCGTTGCCGGTGGTATCGTGACCGCCGCCGACTACGATGTTGAAAAGGGCAACTATGTCGTCCTTGACCACGGCGGCGGGCTGGAAACGGAGTATCAGCACATGAAGTCGCTGCTCGTCTCTGCCGGGCAGTCCGTGGTTCAATGCCAGGTCTTGGGATATGTGGGCAGCACCGGCAATTCCACCGGGCCGCACCTGCACTTTGAGGCACGGCAGGACAGCGCGCCCGCAGACCTGACCGGGACTGCCCTATTAGCGGAGTAACAAGATGAAATACAGGCACTTCCCCGCCGCTGCTCTGGCGGCGGGGCTGCTTTTTTGTACCCTTTTTTCGGGCCTGACCGCTTACGCGGATGATAAAAAGGGCGAATTAACGCAAAAGCAGACCGAGACGCGGCAGGAGTACGAAGCCGCACAGTCGGCCCTGGAAGAATTGCAAAACGAACAGACGCAGACCGAGAGCGAGGTTGCCGCCCTGACCGGGCAGGCCGCCGAGCTGGCCGGGCAAATTACCGCCGTGACCGACGCCGTGCAAAATGCGCAGACCGTTTTGGGCGAACGGCAGGCCGCGGCGGACACCGCCCGCGCCGCACTGGACGCCAAGCAGGCCGAGTACGACGCACGGCTGGCCGTCTGCCGTGAGCAGCTGCGCGCGATGCAGCGGCTGGACGGCGGCGGAGCCGTTTGGCTGCTGGCACAGGCCAAAAGCCTGTACCAGCTGCTGACGTTCGACGCGGTTTTGCAGCAGATGAGCGCGCGGAACAGCACGGTTCTGGCCGACCTGGACGCCGAGGCCGCCGCACTGGAGCAGGCCCGCGCCGCAGCGGACGAGGCTGCCCGGCAGGCCGCCGATGCCAAGGCGGCACTCGAACAGCAGCAGGCAGCGCTGGCCGACACGCAGACCGCGCTGGAGGCCGCACTGCTCGACGCGAACAGCACACTGACCGCCCAGCAGGCCGCGGCCCAGGCACAGGCCGCCGTGACCGATGCCGCGAAAAAGGCGTATGAGGACGCCACCGCCGCACTGGACGCCTATGTGCGGGAGCAGAGCCGACGCTACACAACGGCGGACCTGCACCTGACGAGCCTTGACTTCCGCTGCCCGCTGGACAGCTACGGGCGCATCACGACGCAGTTTGCCGAGCCGGACCCCTGGGGCATCCCCCACCGCGGCACCGATTTTGCCGCGCCGGGCGGCACGCCCATCTATGCGATTGCGGACGGTGTCGTCAGCGCCGCGCGGACGATGAACAGCTACGGAAACTGCGTGCAGGTCAGCCACGGCACCGCGGACGACGGCCACCGGTACGACAGCCTGTACGCCCACATGAGCAGCATCGCCGTGGCGCAGGGGGCCGCCGTGCAGAAGGGCGACCTGCTCGGGTATGTGGGCAACACCGGCAATGTCTACGGCGCGGGCGGCGGGTATCATCTGCACCTGGAGCTGCGCGTGGACGGCAGCAGAGTAGACCCGCTGGGGTTTGTGCCGAGCCGGTAAGGGGCGCATTGTAGGGGCCGCACATGTGCGGCCCGCAAGTTTCCGGCAGACGAGCGCTTGCGGGAAGGCCGCGGGCCGGGCATGCCCGGCCCCTACAGGCAGTTGAAACAGGAAAGTGTGATACATTGACCTTCGGAGATTTATTATACTTCATCGGCTTCCAAGTCGAATACACCCTTGTGCGCATCGGGCGCGGTGTGCGGGCGGCGGCGTTGTGCGCGGCGCGGGCGTTGCTTACACTGCTGGCTGTGGTGCTGCGGCCCGCAGTGCGGGCGGCGGATAGCTTTAAAGCAGCGCTCACCCATCCGCGGCAGCTGGCGGGGTACGCCGTGCCGCTGCTGGCCGCCGGGGTGCTTGCATGGTTCGTGCGCACCGCGCTGGCGCGGCCCTTTGTGCTGCGGGTCGAGGTCGGCGGGCAGGTCGTGGGCTATGTCACAGACGAGCAGGCGTTCGACGCAGCCCGCGCCGACGTACAGGCCCGCCTGACCGGCGTGGCCGACTGGGACGTCCAACCCGCGTACACCCTTGTCATGGCCGACGCCGACACCCGCCCCATGACCGAGCGCGAGACCGCAGATGCCATCCTGCGCGCCGCAGGCGGCGAGATCACCGAGGGCACCGCCGTCTATCTGGACGGCGCGCTTCGGTTCGTCACCGACGAGGGCGACCACCTGCGGCAGTTTTTGTACGCCGTGCGTGCGCCGTGGCAGACCGACGGTGTGCAGACCGACTTTGTCCATGCCCTGCGGCTGGTGGACGGCATCTACCCTGCCGCGGCCATCACACCGTACCGCGACCTGACCGCCGCACTGCGGGCGGACGACCTTTTGCAGGTCAAGGCCGTGCGGTACGAGACCGTGACCCGGGAGCTGCCGTTCGAGACCCAGACAATCGAGGACGCGGGGCTGGATTTTGGCAAAACCGAGACCGTGCAGGCCGGGCAGAGCGGCAGCGAGCTTGTCACCAGCGAGATCACAACCGTGGCGGGCGAGGTCGTCAGCACCCGCGTAGTGGATGTGCAGCTTGTGCAGGCCGCCGTGCCGGAGGTCATCCACCGCGGCACACGGCTGAAAAGCGGCATGATCGGCAGGCTGGGCACGGGCAGCTTTCTCTGGCCGGTGCCGGGGTATTCGGGCATCAGCCGGTGGGCCAGTCTGCCCTATGGACACCGCGGCGTGGACATCACGGCCCCCTACGGCACGCCGATCTATGCCGCCGACGCGGGCACGGTCATTGCCGCCCAGTGGCACAACCACCCCACCATGAGCTGGGGCTACTATGTGGAGATCGACCACGGCAATGGATACAAAACGCTGTACGCCCACATGTCGTCCTTTGTCGTGCAGGCCGGGCAGACCGTGGAAAAGGGGCAGCTGATCGGCTATGTGGGGGCCACCGGCGCTGCCACGGGTTCCCACTGCCATTTTGAGATGTACTATAACAATGCACTTATCAGTGCGCGGAATGTGTTCCCGGATATGTGAGGCACAAGGCAGACGGGCTGCTGCCGGGTTGTCGACTTAATTTATTTTGCAAATCGCTTTACTTTTTGCTTTCCGTATGGTAAAATTCTTTGCATAGTAAAGCTGACTAAGCTCTCGTTCAGGTGCAATGGCGCACACGAACGGGAGCTTTTTGCCTAAAACGAGGTGTTACCATGGATCACATTGACCGTAAAATTATCGACCTTCTGCAAAACAACGCCCGCGCACCGTTAAAAGAAATTGCCGACCATGTGTTTTTGTCCAGCCCCGCCGTGTCGGCCCGCATGGCCCGGCTGGAAAGCTCCGGCACCATCACCGGCTACCAGGCACAGGTCGATGCGCCGAAGCTGGGCTACATGGTCAAGGCGTTCATCAATCTGGACATAGACCCCCAGCGTAAGCCGGAGTTTTACCCCTATATCCGGAGCTGCCCCCATGTGGTGGAATGCAACTGCGTCACCGGCGATTACAGTATGCTGATAGAGGTGCTGTTCGGTACGACGCAGGAGCTGGATCAGTTCATCAACCACCTGCAGCAGTTTGGCCGCACCCGGACGCAGATCGTCTTTTCGACGCCCGTGGAGCACCGCGGCGTGCCCGTAGCCGAGCCGGAGGAGAAGCAATAAAAAACAAAAAGCCTTCCCCATCGGGGGAAGGCGGCCGAGCGAAGCGAGGTCGGATGAGGGCGAAGTTTGCGCTGTTTCCCGTAAACGGGATATTGCCGGCAACGCAGCCCTCATCCGTCCGCTTCCCCCGATGGGGAAGCCTTTTTCCGTTATAAGTATCCCCCGCTCCGCAGAACAAAGATCCAGCCTGTCAGCGTCAGGGCGGAGAGAAGGGTCGTCAGGGCAATGCAGCTCGAGGTCAGCACGCCCTCATGGCCCATGTTCCTGCTCATGACATAAGCGCTCGGCGTCGTGGGACTGCCCAGCATGATAAGCAGTGCGACGAGTTCCTCATTCCGAAAGCCCAGCGCTACCGCGCAGGGCAGGAACACCGCCGCAAGGCCCACGGTCTTGATGAACGCCGCCGCCAGCGTGGGGCCGATCTTTTTGATGGCCTTTGTCCCCTCAAACGACGCGCCGATGGACAGCAGCGACAGCGGCGTGGTCAGCGACGCAATGCTGCTGATGGTTTTGGTCGCGATCTGCGGCAGCGTGAACGGCAGCAGCGCATAGACCGTGCCGAACACAATGCCCAGCAGGATCGGGTTTGTGGCCACGCCGCGCAAGAGCTGCTTCGGGTCAGGCACGCCGCGCTGCTCGGGCGATTCCAGCATCAAGATCAGCACCGCAAAGATGTTGAAAAGCGGCACACTGCCCAAAATCATGAGCGGGGCCATGCCGGCGCTGCCGTAAATGTTCTGGATGAACGCCACGCCCAGCACGGCGGCGCTGCTGCGGTAGCCCGCCTGCACGAACTCGCCCACCAGCGCCTTGTCCTTCAAAAAACGTTTAGCCCCCGCCCAGACGGTCAGGATGCCGACGAGGGTGGCGGCAAAGCAGAACAGCACAAACCTGGGCCGGAAGTCGTGCAGGATGTCCACGCTGCCCATGTCCAGAAACAGCATGAGCGGCAAAGTCACCTTAAAGGTCAGCCTGTCCGACGCCTTGCAGAACGCGGGCGGCAGAAAGCCGAGCTGCCCCAGCGCGTACCCCACCACCATGACAAGGAACACCGGCAGGGTCGCGTTCAGGCTGAAAATTAAATTTTGCATGGCAGTTCTCCCCTTTTTTTGCTGCCTTTATTCTACCATTCCCAACAAGTCTTTACAAGGCAGGGATTTTGCAAAATCTTTTTTCGGCAAAAGCCTTGACTTTTCCGGGGTGTTTGTGCTAGAATATCTCTTGTAGCCAATGCAACAAGCGGAAGTGCTGGAATCGGCAGACAGGCACGTTTGAGGTGCGTGTGTCTATGACGTGTGGGTTCAAGTCCCATCTTCCGCACCAAAAGAGAACCCCCATGGCGTATCCCGCCATGGGGGTTTTCTTTTTCCCTGCCACGCAGACTAAACAAAGCCCCCCGGCATCATCACGATGCCGGGGGGCTTTGCGTTTATGGAAGGACAAAGAGAATCGCAGGGTTAAAGCTTAGGCGCGGTACTCCGCGGGCAGCTGGTCGACGGTCTGCCACTTTTCCATGGCATCTTCCAGCTTCATGCCGTTCGCAACCGCGTCGCGGCGGCAGGCGTTGACGGCCTGGATCTCCTTCATCTTCTCGCCGGTCAGGCTGTAGCCCTTCATGGCGATGAGAGTGGCCGCCCAGGCGACCATCGGGATGGCGCAGAACAGGACGATAACGACCACATTCATGCCCGGAGTGTACGGGTCATACTGGGTGGGCAGGTTGTTCAGACCGATAAAGGTCACGGCAATGCCGACGACGGTGGCGGACAGGCTGGAAACGAGCTTATCCACCAGGCTGAACAGCGTACCCATGATGCCCGGAATATACTTGCCGGAGCGGTAGGTCTCGTAGTCGGAGCAGTCGGCAACCATCGGAATGGGCATATCGGCAGTAGCGTAGTATGCGCCGTAGCCGATGCCGAAGAACAGGATGAACAGAATCGTGTACAGGTTGATGGACAGACCATTCTCGCCCAGCAGGCTCAGATGGAATGCATCGCCGTGACCCCACAGCAGCAGCAGGACCAGCACGCCGACATAGCAGGCCAGCGCCACGCTGACATACTTCGTCAGGCTGGCCTTCTGGCCCTTCTTCTGGCTGGTGCGCACAGAGAGAATGAAGAACGGCACACTGCAGGCGTAGCCCAGCACCATCATGGGCAGGTACAGCCCATCGTAAGCCCCCATCATGCAGCCGTAGAGCATGCACAGGACCGTGGTGTTGTTGGCGATGGAGAGCGCCAGCTTCGTGCCAGCGCCCGCGATCATCAGACGCTGCATGGGTTTGTTTTCCCGGATGATCTGCAGATACTCGCTGACCTTGACCTTCTCGGTCTTTTCGCCGCCGATGCCGAAGTACTTGGGCTGATCCTTCTCCCAGATGCCGATGATGGCCAGGATGGTCAGCGCAATGGACATCACAATGCCCACGGGGGCCAGCGTGCGGAAGAAGCCCGCGGAGGAATAGCCGCCCTCATAGTTTTTGGCAAGGATGGGAGCCAGGAACTGCATAACGCCCATGCCCAGCAGACTGCCGACGGTGTTGAAGATCGTGAACAACGGGCGCTGCTTGGGGTCGTTGGTCAGAACCGTCTGACCGGAACGGGTGCAGCTGGTCTGGAAGGTGTAGCCGATGACCCAGACAAAGTACAGGCCCACAAACGCGGCATAGCGTGCCCACATCATCGTATCGGGGATCATCGGGGTGATGCCGTACAGCACCAGAATGCTGGCGGCCATGATAAGGTTGCCGATGGCCATGAACGGGCGGAATTTGCCGAACTTACCGTTCGTGCGGTCCATCAGCGCACCGATGATCGGGTCGGTGATGGCGTCGCACAGGCGCATGGCCGTGACCATGACCGAGGCAAACAGAGTGCCCAGCGCCAGTACATTGCTGCCGAAGGTGGCAATGTAGGAAAGCACAAGGACGTAATAAACATTCGTGGCACCGTTGTTCAGCGGAAACAGTACCAGCTGGTAAAGTTTGGCGCGATTGACGCTGGACGCTTTTGCATTTTCGCTCATGGGCTGCTCCTTGTTGTGGAAAAAGAAATCTTACTCAAAAGTCCCCGCCGGGGCCGGCGGGGAGCTTACGGAAATTCTGTAGAAATCAGGCTTTCTTAGCGGCTTTCAGGGATTTTTTGAAATCCTTGTAGGCCTTGTATTCTTCGGTCTTGCGGAACTTGATACCGCCAATGATCCACATCACGATGCCCAGCAGGCAGAAGAAGGTGGAGGCACAGGCAATGATGATGCTCATGGTGACAACCGTCGGGCGGGTGACCTTGATGGTGGTGTTGGCACCCACGCCGTTCATGCCGCAGGAGTTGGCGATGGCATACAGGTTGTGGTGGCAGGCTTCACGCATAGCGTTGACGATAACGGCATCGTTCTTGTACTTGGGCAGGGTGTCGGTGACGAAGGACATCATGGCATCGTAGATGGACACGCCGGCCATGACACCATCGGGACCGTTGACATACTGGGTCAGCACGTTATCGGTGATGACCATGCCGTCGCAGCCCCACTCGTTGCGCAGGATGCCGGTGACCAGACCGTAGTTGCCGCCGGACCAGACAGCGCCCCAGCGGGTGTAGGCGATCATAACGCCGTTGGCGTTGCCGACCTCAACAGGAGCCTGGAAGGCCTTCAGATAGACCTCACGGGCAGCCTGCTCGTTGATCCAGACACCCAGGCCGATACGATCCTGCTCGCAGTCGTTCAGGGCAAAGTGCTTCATCACAACATGGACGCCCTTGTCCTGAATTGCCTTGACTTCGTAAGCGGACATCATGCCGGACAGGAAGCCGTCCTCGGAGTAGTACTCGAAGTTACGGCCGCCGTAGGGGGTGCGGTGAATGTTGTTGCCGGGGCCGTACAGGCAGGCAATGTTGGCGTTCAGGCAGTTGTTGCCGATGATCTTGCCGATCTCGGTCATCAGGTCAGTGTTGAAGGTGGCGGCCATCACGTCCTCAGAAGTAAAGGCGGTGGCAGTCAGCTGGGTCTTGCCGGAGCCAAGCAGAGAGGCGGTCAGACCCTGGGGGCCGTTCTCGTCACGGGTGCCGGGGGCCTCCACGCTCTTGACGGGCATGGTCCAGTGGAAGGCGTCGCCGATCAGGGAGTTCATCTCGTCGAAGGTCATCTGATCCAGCAGCTCGTCCCACTTGGGATCGTTGTAGTCCAGACCGATCATGTCGTACAGCTTGACACCGTTGTCCTTGCCCATGGCAGGCATAAGCTGGGTCTCATAGTCAGCGGCGTCATAGCGGACATCCTGCAGATCCTTCTTGAGCATCTCGGTCAGGGTCAGCTTTACGGTCTCGGTGGGCAGAGTGCCGTTCCAGTCAGAGCGGCTCAGCCAGGTGACAGTATCATCAACGCCCTCATAGAGGTTGGGGTCAGCGCAGGACAGCTGGTTGGTAATGGCGGTGCCATTCTCGCTGGTGGCGTAGGTGGTGGTATCGAGGGCGTCCTCGGTCCAGGTGTAGGTCAGGTCGGCGTTGCCATCCTCGGTCATCTTGCCGCTGGTGGATGCAACGGTGTAGCCCTTGGCGGCCAGGATGTTGTTCACAGCGTTGTGGGCATCGGTGGCAGCGGTGAAGTAGTAGTCACCGGCATCCAGGATATAGGTGCCTGCGCCGTAGGTATCGTAGGAAGCAATGTCGCGCTTGTTGACGGTCATGCTGACAGTCTCGGAAGCGCCGGGAGCCAGCTCAGCCGTTTTGCCGAAGCCGACGAGGGAGACAGCGGACTTTTCCACACCGTTCTGCTTGTCGTAGTCGGTGTAAGGGCTCTGGACGTAGACCTGCACAGTCTCCTTGCCGGCGGCCTTGCCGGTGTTGGTGACCTTGACATTGACGGTGTAGGTATCGTCGGCAGCGTTATACTGCACATCCATATCGCTGTAGGTAAAGGTGGTGTAGCTCAGGCCATAGCCGAAGGGGTAAGCGACCACGTCGCCGTAGGCATAATCGCCAGCGTTGCCGCTGCCGGTAACGAAATCCTCATAGCGGGTCTCGTAGTATTTGTAGCCTACGTAGATGCCCTCCTGATAGATCATGTAGCTGCTGCCCTTGGCAGGAACATCGCCGCCCTCGACATAGCCTTCGTAGGTGGTGGGGGTGAAGTTCCACATAGCGGGGGCGCTGTAGTTATCATAGCAGTAGGTATCCACCAGACTGCCGGAGGGGTTGACCTTGCCGGTCAGGATCTCGGCCACGGCGTTGATGCCGGAGATGCCCACGTCACCGATCCAGAGGGCGGCGTCGATGTCGTACTCGTTGTTCTTGAGGAAATCGACCTGCAGGGCGTTGGCAGAGTTGATGAGGACGATGATCTTTTTGATCTGACCGTTCTTCTTCATCTCGGTCAGGTTGGACAGCATGTCCTTCTCGTTCTGGTCCAGAGTCAGGTAGTCAACCTCGCCGTAGGCAAGGTCGGCACCCTCACCGCCAACACGGGACAGGGTGACGATAGCGGCATCACCGTACTCGGTAACGCTGTTTTTCACGTCGTCGGTGTAGATGTCCCAGGGAGCCTCGGCGGTGGTGGCACTGGCCGTAGCAACCGTGCCGCTATTGTTGCGGGTATAGTCCTTAGCAGCGCCGGTGGTGTAGAAATCCCACAGGGTCGGGTTGACGGAAACGCCGACCTTTTCCAGGGCAGTGCGCAGGGTATCGGCGCTGGAGGCATCAATATTGCCGGAGCCGGTGCCGCCGTACACGAGGTTGACGCTGCTGCTGGAGAAGGTGCTGACCTTCGCGTCGGCAGCCAGAGGCAGCGCATTGTTGTTGTTCATCAGCAGGGCAGCGCCCTCGGCCTCGACCTGCTGGGTCAAAGCCAGACCGTAGTTGACCATCTCCTCGGCGGAGTTGAAGTCGCTGGTGTAATACTGGGCGTTGGCGTCCTCGTTCTGCAGCTTCCAGAAGCTGCCGCCGAAACGGGCCGCCATGGTGTTGTCGAACTTTTGCAGAAGGATGCTAAGCGGGATCGAAACGATCATCACCACGGCGCAGATGATTGCCAGAATCTTCCACGGCGTAATGTGCTTACGCTTGGTCTTTTTGTAGGCCTTTTTCAAGGTCTGCTTTTGCATTTTCAGATCATCCATTATGTTTTCTCCTTGTTTTGTTTAAACCAACCGCGGCGTGCGGTGTGTTTCCAAAATTATACCCAGTTTGCGCTGGTGGACTTTTTCTTGCCCAGCTTGTAGGCAGGGTTGGGGGTGCTTACCTTGCGGAAAGCAGCCTCGTCGATGCAATCCCCTGCCACGGCCTGGACCTTGACTTCGCCATCCAGCTTTACGCGGAAGCGGAAGATGTGCTCACCCTCTTGCTCGGCCAGCTTTTCGCCGTTGGCGTAGAGCGTGACCTGCTTCTGGTTGGAGTAGACCTTCACTTCGATCTCATTCTGGGTGCGGTCCACGAACCGCTTGGAGCAGATGTGTACGAACGGTTCATTGCTCCACCAGGCTTTGTAGATGTAGAAGCTGTCCTTGCGGATCTTGCGGTCGAAAGTGACCAGGCCCTTGTGGTTCATACCCGGCTCACCGCCCTGATCGCGGGCATCGGCGGCGAAATCGTACATATTCCACACGTGGGTGGACCACAGCCATTTATGGCGGGCGAAACATTCCAGCATGTACTCGTGGTAGATGGCCTGGTATTCCTCGGTGTGGTCACCGCGGCGGGGATGGTCGCTGTGCAGATTGGGCATACCCTCGGCGCCGTATTCACTGAAGCCCAGCGGGCGGTTGGGGTAGCAGAGGTGGAAGAAATCCATCCACAGGTCGTTCAGGAA
>ERZ1106951.2545-NODE-2545-length-14225-cov-3.587297_pt1 | contig 14225 bp, 12 predicted proteins | sample MGYA00403676_ERZ1106951 | MGnify/ENA primary metagenome ERZ1106951 (study PRJEB35170, sample SAMEA104062398) | human gut metagenome | biome: human gut; feature: human-associated habitat; material: faeces | place: Denmark | collected 2012-04-23 ...
CGGCCGTGCGAAGCGGGCTTTTCTATGTGCTTATGCCTTGGCGGTCTCGGCCGGCGGATTCTCCGCGGCCTTGGCGCGGATGGTATCAATGACCTTGCGGCAGCGCGCGGCATTGTACACGACCGGCACCGGATAGTTCGGGTTGGCCTCGGCCAACGCCCAGGTGATGATCTGCGGGATGTCCTCTTCCTGAATGAAGTCAAAGCCCTTCGGGATGCCCATGCGCTCGTTCATGGCATAGATCTCCGCGATGAAGGCCTGCGCCTTCTCGGCGTCCGTACCGTCGGTCTTGACGCCGGCGATCTCGCACAGGCGCGCGAGCTTCGGATACACGGCCTCGCCGTAGTCCTCGAGGACGATCGGCAGGATGACCGCGTTTGCCAGACCGTGCGGCGTGTTGTACAGGCCGCCGAGCGTGTGCGCGATGGCGTGCACGTTGCCGACGCCGGCGCGGGAGAAGGCAAAGCCGGCCTTGAAGGCGGCGATCATCATGTTCTCGCGGACCTTGAGATCCTCGCCGTGCTGGTATGCCAGCTCGAGATTATCGAAGATGAGCTTAACGGCCTCTTCGGCGAGGCGCAGGCTCTCCTTGGTGTTATACGTCCAGCTGATGTACGCCTCGATCGCGTGCGTGAGCGCGTCCATGCCGGTGGTCGCGGTCGTGCGCGGCGGCAGGCCGACAGTCAGCTCCGGGTCGAGGATGGCATACAGCGGCATGAGCTTGAGATCCATGAGCGCGTACTTGTGGTGCGTCTCGCTGTCGGTGATGACGGCGGCGATCGTCGTCTCGCTGCCGGTGCCCGACGTCGTCGGAATGGCGACGATGGGCGGCACGGTCTTGCCGACGCGCATGACGCCGGCCATATCGTCGCAGGCCTTTTTCGGGCAGGCGACGCGGGCGGCCGCGCCCTTCGTGGCGTCCATCGGGCTGCCGCCGCCAAGGGCGACAAAGCCGCTGCAGCCGGTCTCCAGATACTGCGCGCGGATCTTCTCGACCGTGTTCACCGAGGGGTTGGCCTCGACCTCACTGAACACCTCGTAAGGCATGCCGGCGTCCTCAAGCGCGGCAAACAGCTTCGGCCCGAGCGACTTGACCACGTGCGAGCCGGTGACGACCATGACCTTCGTCACGCCGCACTTACCCAGCACATCCGGCACCTGCCGGATGCAGCCGGCGCCGGAGATCACGATCGGCTTGCGCCAGTGCAGGCAGCGCATGCCAATGTCAAACACCTGCTGATAAGTACGGTAATATGCTTTTTTCAGTCCATCCATAAACGATTCCTTCCCTCCGCCGGGGGCGGATATATCCGTTTTCCATCCCTCTTATAGTACCGGATCGCAGAAATTTGTCAAGCATTTTTGTGCAGAAACTGACAAAGCCTCCCGCTGCGGATCAGAGCATCCCGGCGAGCTTGCGGCCCATGAGCACGCCCATGGCCGAGGCCATCATCAGGCCGCGCGTCCAGCCGGAGGAATCGCCCAGGCAGTGCAGGCCGGGCACGTTCGTGTTCAGGTCGGCGTCCATGGCGATGCGGTTGCTGTAGAACTTCAGCTCCGGAGAGTACAGCAGCGTCTCATAGGCGGCAAAGCCGGGCACGACCTCGTCCATGGCCTTGATGAAGTTGATGATATTGAGCATGGCGCGGTACGGCATGGCGGACGTGATATCGCCCGCGACGGCGTCCGGCAGCGTGGGGCGGACGTTCGACTGCATGAGCTCCTTCTGCCAGGTGCGCTTGCCGTCGAGGATATCGCCGAAGCGCTGCACCATGATGTGGCCCGCGCCGAGCATATTCGTCAGCTCGCCGACCTTCTGCGCGTAGGCGATCGGCTGGTTGAACGGCACGGAGAAGTTGTGCGAGCAGAGGATGGCCACGTTCGTGTTGGGCGACTTGAGCTCCTTGTAAGCATGGCCGTTGACGACGGCGAGGTCGTTATCATAGTTCTCCTGCGACACGAAGCCGCCGGGATTCTGGCAGAACGTGCGCACCTTGTTCTTGAACGGGGCCGGGTAGCCAATGAGCTTGGACTCGTACAGCACGCGGTTGACCGACTCCATGATCTCGTTGCGCACCTCGACGCGCACGCCGATATCGACCGTGCCGGGCTTGTGCTCCACGCCGTTCTCGAGGCAGACCTTCTCCAGCCAGTCGGCGCCGCGGCGGCCGGTGGCGATGACGGTGTGCCTGGCCTCGATGGTGTAGTCCTGGTGCCCATCGTGCGCCACGACGCCGCAGCAGCGGCCGTCGCGCAGGATGACGTCCTCGCACGTGCAGCCGAAGAGCATCTCCACGCCGTGGTCGCGCAGGTAGTTTTCAATGCCGAGGTAGACCTCGTGCGCCTTCTCGGTGCCGAGGTGGCGGATCGGGCAGTCGACCAGGCGCAGGCCCGCGCGGATGGCGCGCGTGCGGATCTGCTTGATCTCCTCCGTATTCTCCAGGCCCTCGACGTGCTCGTCCGCGCCGAACTCCAGATAGATGCTGTCGGCGTAGTCGATGAGCTCCTGCGCCTTCTGCTCGCCGACGAGGGTGGGCAGGTCGCCGCCGACGTCGCTGCACAGCGAGAGCTTGCCGTCCGAAAACGCGCCCGCGCCGGAGAATCCGGTCGTGATATGGCAATACGGCTTGCAGTTCATGCACCGGCCAGTCTTGGCCTTCGGGCAGCGGCGGTTTTCAATGGCCTGCCCCTGCTCAATCATGACGATCTTTTCCGGGGAGCCGCGGCGCAGCAGTTCCAGCGCCGTGAAGATTCCGGCAGGACCCGCACCGACAATGACAACATCTGCGTTCATGAAGGTTCCTCCTTAGATTGTGTTTTCTTTCTCTGGGTCTAACCAAAAACGCGCTGCTGAGCGCAGCAAAGCACAGCAAAAACACCGCACTGTGTGCGGTGTTTTTGCTGTGTGTGGTTCTCGATCTGGAGCGGGCAACGAGATTCGAACTCGCTACCTCCACCTTGGCAAGGTGGCGCTCTGCCAAATGAGCTATGCCCGCATTCGTGAATGCAAGCGTTATTTTACCACAAAAAGCCGACTTGTCAAGCCTTTTTTGATCTTTTTTGCGAATCCGGCGTTACAGCTTCTGTCCCTCGCGCCAGATGAACGACTGCGCCGCGCAGGCCGGGCAGCCCTCCGCGTCCCACTGATAGGCGCTGCGCATGCTCTCATCGCTGCGCAGCCACAGCGTCTCCGACTGCATGGACAGATCCAGATGATAGTAATTGCCGCCGACCTGCACGATGTTCCAGCAGCGATCCGTCCCCTGGAAGCGGCCGCTGACGACCTGGCACGGGATGTTCAGCGCGTCGCAGGCCGCCTTGTAGGCCATGGCCAGACCGTAACTGTCGGCAGAACCGTTCACGAGCGCATCATACGCCGTGCTCACGGTCGAGATCCGCTGCTCGCAGGCGCGCATGACGACGAGCGCCGCCTGCAGCGGTGTCTCCTGCTCGCCTGTCGTGAGCGCAGACGTAAGCGTGCGCACGCGGCCGTCGAGCTGGGTGCGGCGGTCATTGACCGCGGATTCGCTGACACTGTACTGCAGCGTGATGCCGAAGATCTTCTGGCTGTTGCTGCTGCCGCTGTAGACCGTCACGTCGATGCTCGGGAAATCCACAACGAGCTGCGGCTGGTTCAGGCACGCCGAGCGCACGAGCGCGGCCACATCGTCCGTTTCGAGCGTGCTGGTGCTGATCTGGATGGCAAACTGCGTCTTTTGCCGGTCGAGCGCATCGACCACGCAGTCGAGGATGCTCTTTTGCGTCTGGGCGCTGTAAATGGAGCGCACCTCGCTCTCCGGCCGGTTGTAGGTGATGGTGATGCTCGCCTCGCAGTAGGCGATCACCTGCTCGGTCTCATAGCTGACGCTCTCGATACAGTACGCGCCGATGGCAGTGCCGGTGCGCAGCTCCTCACAGGCAGCGGCCAGATCGTCGGCAATGATGCCGTCATAGTCGCCGAAGGCCAGCACGAACGAGCGCTCGTACTGCGCCGCCATGGTATTGAGCGCGCGCATGAGACCCGCATAATTGCGGATCTGCGTCGTGTCGGCATCCGTCAGGAGGTTCGACGGCTCCTCATACGGGCGCACCGACAGATATTCCTTGTCAAACACGGACGTGCATCCGCACAGCGACACCAGCAGTGCCGCCAGCAGGATGCCGGCGATGCAGCGTTTGTGCATACCCCGCTCCTTTCAATCGTCGCCGTAGATGTTTCCAAAGCCGCGGCCAAAGACTTCCTTGGCCTCAGACACGATGACAAATGCGTGCTCGTCCACCGAGCGCACGACCTCGCGCAGCTGGGCGATCTCCGGCCGCTTGACCACGCAGAGGATGACCTGCATTTCCTTGCCGGACCACGCGCCCTCGCCGCGCAGCAGCGTGACGCCGCGGCCCATCGTGCAGGTGATGGCGCTCTTGATGGCGTTGACGTTGTTCGTGATGATGTAGCACACCTCCGACACGCCGGGGCCGTAGAGCACAAGGTTGACGACCTTCGAGCTGATGAACATCTCGATCATGGTGTACATGCAGCTGTCGTACTTTTTGAACAGGAAGGCAAACGTCAGCACGACCACGACGTTCATGCCGAACAGCAGCGTGCCGAAGTTGATGTACGGATAGCGCCGGCGCAGCATCTTGGCCACGATGTCCGTGCCGCCGCCGGTCGTGCCGGTGGTATAGATCAGGCCGTAGCCCGCACCGTTGAGCACGCCGCCGTAAACTGCGCCGAGCATCGGCTCGTCCGTCACGACAAGGCCGGTCAGCGCGAGCGCGTCGATGAGCACGGAGATGAGCGCCATGACGCACAGCGCCAGAACGAGCCGGCGCGTGCCGAGGCGGTGCCGCCAGCCGAGATAGAAAATGGGGATGTTAATAAGGATCGACAGCACGCCGACGGGGATGCCGGTCAGCAGGCGGATGATCTGGGCGATGCCGGTCACGCCGCCGGAGACGATGCTGTTCGGGAACGTGAAGAACTGGAACGCCGCGGCCACGAGCGCCGAACCGACGACTAGCTTCATATAATCAAAAGCGGAAAAACGATGCAGATCCATATCTCTCTCTCCTCAGATCAGGCTCATCTGCTCCTCGCCGCGGTCGTCCTCGCGCAGCAGCGCGCCGGCGGCCGGCAGACTCCTGGCGCGGTAGCGCGCATGGTTGCGGATGAGCGTATCGGGCGCAAACTGTGCCTGCGTGACGACGGCCTTTTTCTTCAGCGCCATGACGGCGACGCCCTGCGTCGTGCGCGAGGCCTTGAGCGACACGGCCTCCGGCGGGAAGAGCAGCGCGCGCCCGTCGGACGCAAAGAGCACGACCTCGCTGCCCTCGTACAGCGGCAGCACGGCCACGAGCGGGCTCTTGTCCGAATACGCGCCGGTCAGGCGGCGGCGGTTCGTCTTGGTCTCATACGCCGAGACGGGGATGCGCGCGGCCTTGCCGTTTTCGAATACGAGCAGCAGCTCGCCGCGGTAGTCGCCGGGGTCGACCATGCACAGGACGTGCTCGTCGGCGTCCATGGACAGCACCGTCGGCAGGTACACGCCGAGCACGGACGCCTTCGTGTCCGCAAAGTCGCAGAGCTTGGCCTTATACACCTGTTGACGGTCGGTGAAGATGAGAAGTTCCCCGCGGTTCGTCGCGCCGAAGCTCTGGCTGAGCGCGTCGCCGTCCTTATACTTCTGCTCGCCGCTCATGCGCAGCGACTGCGGCGTGATCTTCTTGAAATAGCCCTCGCGCGAGAGGAACAGCTGCACCGGATAATCCGGCACAAGATCCTCTGCCGGCATCTGCGCGACGGACTCCGCCGCGACGATGCCCGTGCGCCGCGGCGACGGGTACTTGCGGATGATCTCCTTGAGCTCGCGGATGATGATGCCGCGGATGCGGCGCTTGCTCTCGAGCGTCGCCTCAAGGTCGGCAATGTCTTTTTCCAGCGCGTCGGTCTCGGCCGTGCGCTTGAGGATGTACTCGCGGTTGATGTTGCGCAGCTTGATCTCGGCCACGAAGTTTGCCTGCACCTCGTCGAGATCAAAGCCCGCCATGAGGTTCGGCACAACGTCGGCCTCGCGCTCGGTGTTGCGGATGATGGCGATGGCGCGGTCGATATCGAGCAGGATCTTGCCGAGGCCCTGCAGCAGGTGGAGCTTGGCGCGCTTTTTCTGCAGGTCGAAGAACACGCGCCGGCGGATGCACTCCATGCGCCAGGCGATCCACTCGTCGAGGATCTCGCCCACGCCCATCACGCGCGGGTTGCCGGCGATGAGGATGTTGAAGTTGCAGGCGAAGCTGTCGCACAGCGGCGTGAGCCGGAAGAGCTTTTGCATGACCTGCTCGGGATCTGCGCCGCGCTTGAGGTCGATGGCGAGCTTCAGGCCGCTGAGGTCGGTCTCGTCGCGCATGTCGGCCACCTCGCGCAGCTTGCCCGCCTTGACGAGTTCGGCCACCTTGTCGATGACGGCCTCGACGGTCGTGGAATACGGGATCTCGTAGATCTCGATGATGTTTTCCTTCGGCAGGTGGCGCCAGCGGGCGCGCACCTTCACACTGCCGCGGCCGGTGCGGTAGATCTGGGTCATCTCGTCGCGGTCGTACAAGATCTCGCCGCCGGTCGGAAAGTCCGGCGCCGGGAGCGTCGAGAGCAGGTCGTGGTTCGGGTCCTCGAGATAGGCGATCGTCGTGCGGCAGACCTCCTCGAGGTTGAAGCCGCAGATCTGGCTGGCCATGCCGACGGCGATGCCGAGGTTCGCCGACACGAGCACATTGGGAAAGCGCGTCGGCAGCAGGGCCGGCTCTTTCATGGAGCCGTCGTAGTTATCGACAAAATCGACGGTGTCGCTGTCAATGTCGCCGAAGAGCTCGGCGCAGATGGGCGCGAGCTTCGCCTCCGTGTAACGCGAGGCGGCATAGGACATGTCGCGCGAAAACACCTTGCCGAAGTTGCCCTTCGAGTCCACAAATGGCGTCAGCAGCGCGCCGTAACCCTTCGAGAGACGGACCATGGTCTCATAGATCGCAGCATCGCCGTGCGGGTTGAGGCGCATGGTCTGGCCGACGATGTTGGCCGACTTCGTGCGCCCGCCCGTGAGCAGATTCATCTTGTACATCGTGTACAGCAGCTTGCGGTGGCTGGGTTTGAAGCCGTCGATCTCCGGGATCGCGCGCGAGACGATGACGCTCATCGCATACGGCATATAGTTTTGCTCCAGCGTCTCGGTGATGGGCTGGGAGATGACCTCCGCCTTGAGCCCGACGACGTTGGGGTCGATGGTTTTCTTGATTTCCGGTGCTTTTTTTCTCGGCATAACGTTACCGTTCCTTTACGCAGGTTTTTCTCAGGAAATATCGGCCAGATCGAGAAACTGGCTGCCGCACTCGGCGATGTGCGCCTTGCGTCCGGCGAGATTGTCGCCCAGGAGCAGGTCGAACACCTGCGCCGTGCGCTCGACGTCCTCCGGCATGACACGGATGAGCTTGCGCGTGTCGGGGTTCATGGTCGTGAGCCACATCATCTCGGGGTCGTTCTCGCCGAGACCTTTCGAGCGGTTGATATCCGCCTTTGCGCCGCCGAGGCTGTCGACGATGGCCGCCTTCTCACGGTCGGAATAGGCAAAGTAAGTCTTGCCCTTGCTCACGATCTCATACAGGGGCGACTCGGCAATGTACACATAGCCATCGCGGATGAGCGTCGGTGCGAGCCGGTAGAGCATGGTGAGGATGAGCGTGCGGATCTGGAAGCCGTCCACGTCGGCATCGGTGCAGATGATGACCTTATTCCAGCGCAGGTTCTCGAGATTGAACGCCGAGAGATCCTTGGCCTGCTTGCTCTGCACCTCCACGCCGCAGCCGAGCACGCGCATGAGGTCAGTGATGACATCGCTCTTAAAAATGCGCGCATAGTCCGCCTTCAGGCAGTTGAGGATCTTGCCGCGCACGGGCATGATGCCCTGAAACTCCGCGTCGCGCGAGAGCTTGCACGCGCCGAGTGCGGAGTCGCCCTCCACGATGTAGATCTCGCGGCGGGAGACGTCCTTCGAGCGGCAGTCGACGAACTTCTGCACGCGGTTGGCGAGGTCGACGTTGCCGGTGAGCTTTTTCTTGATGTTCAGACGCGCTTTTTCCGCCGTCTCGCGGCTGCGCTTGTTGATGAGCACCTGCTCCATGACGCGGTCGGCCTCGGCTTTGTGCTCGATGAAATAGATCTCGAGCTGGGCGCGGAAAAACTCCGTCATGGCCTCCTGGATGAACTTGTTCGTGATGGCCTTTTTCGTCTGGTTTTCGTAGGACGTGATGGTCGAAAAGCAGTTCGTGACGAGGATCAGGCAGTCCTGCACGTCCTGAAAGCTGATCTTGCTCTCGCTCTTCTGGTACTTGCCCTGCTGCTTGATGTAGGCGTCGATGGCGGAGGTGAAGGCGCTCTTCGTGGCCTTTTCCGGCGCGCCGCCGTACTCCAGCCAGGACGAGTTGTGGTAGTATTCAATGTCATTGACGCGATTAGAAAAGCAGAACGCCGCCGAGATCTTCACCTTATACTCCGGCTTATCCGCGCGGTCGCGGCCGCGGCGCTCGGTCTCGATGAACGTTGGGACGGTTAGCGCATCCTCCCCGGCCAGCTCCTTAACGTAGTCGAGGATGCCGTCGGCGTAGCAGTAGTCCGTCGTCTCAAACGCGCCGCCGCGCTGCACGCGCAGGCGGAACGTCACGCCGCGGTTGACCACAGCCTGCCGGTGCAGCACGTCCTGAAAATAGCTCTCGGGCACGTCGATGTCCGTGAACACCTCCAGATCCGGCCGCCAGCGGATGGTCGTGCCGGTCTTTTTGCGGTCGGCTGGGGCGCTCTCGAGCCCGCCGACGACCTCGCCGTGGCGAAAATGCAGGGTGTACTTTTTCCCGTCGCGCCAGATGGTCACATCCATGTATTCCGAGGCGTACTGCGTGGCGCACGCGCCGAGGCCGTTGAGGCCGAGCGAGTACTCGTAGTTTTCGCCCTCGTTGTTTTTATACTTGCCGCCGGCGTACATTTCGCAGAAGATCAGCTCCCAGTTGTAGCGCTGCTCCTTCTCGTTCCAGTCCACCGGACAGCCGCGCCCGAAATCCTCCACCTCAATGGACTTGTCTTCGTAGCGCGTAACGGTTATAATATTGCCGAATCCCTCGCGCGCCTCGTCGATCGCGTTCGAAAGAATTTCAAACACCGCGTGCTCGCAGCCCTCCAGCCCGTCAGAGCCGAAGATGACGCTGGGGCGTTTGCGCACGCGCTCCGCGCCCTTGAGCATCGAGATGCTGTCATTGCCGTAAGTCGTTGTTGGGGCCTTTGCCATGTCGTTGGATCCCTCTCATATCACAAGATGTGGTAGCATTCGTTTCATACCTTAACTAATCTAGTATAGCGTATCAAGGCCGGAAATGCAAGGAATTCCAAAAAATAGACGGGGAACGCGAAAAGTGCGCTCCCCGCCGCCCCGGAACTTTTCGGGCTGTCCCCTGCCGCTCCGGCACTTGACGCAATCCGTGCCGAACGGCGTTCCGGTGGTCCGGAGCGGGTCGTTCCCGCGCTGGATGCAACAGCCTGCAAAGCTCTTGCAGGGATCGGATGCTGCGCCGCGGCCTGTGTGCCGGGCGGCCTCCGCGGGTTTGCTTCGCTGCAGCGCGCGTCGGATATGTTGTCCAGGCACAGTATGCGCGCGTCACCCGCTGCTATACCTGGAAAATTTCGCTGCGCTCTGACTAAAACCGCCGCCGCTGACATAGAATATACAGAAAAGCGAACGGAGGCTTTTCCATGTCCAGTCAGAGAAAGCAGCAGCGGGCGCACCGCGCAGAGGTACAGCGCGTGCGCGCCGAGATGCTCGGCGTGCGCCGCGAGCTCGAACAGGCCTACAACGAGTTTGACAACATCACCGATCCCCTGCTGATGGAGGCGTGCATCTATGAGATCAACGCGCTGCGCGCAAAGTACAACTGCGCCGTGCACGATCTGAAAAATCTGACACAATAGGATGGTTTCTTATGTCGCAAACACTTACGGACATTCTGGTCGTGATCGCGGCCGTGTTTCTCGTCTGGCTGGTCATCCGGCTGTTCCGAAAGCCGATCCGCTGGATCCTGAAGCTGCTGCTCAACACGGCCATTGGCTTCGCGGCGCTGTTTCTGCTCAACTTTTTCGGCAGCGCCATCGGCATCACGCTCGGCCTCAACTGGATCAACGCGCTCGTCATCGGCGTGGCCGGGTTTCCGGGGCTGGTGCTGCTGCTGCTCATCAAATATCTCTTTTAGCCTACATAAACGTTTCCCCGCATCCGAAGATGCGGGGAACTGCTTTATCCGGGCACGCCGGTGCTCTGCGTCAGCTCCGGCCATGTACCGGCGGTGTTGTAATTGTCGCGCGTGAGCGTCCAAGTGTACGGCGCGGCGAGCGTGATGTTCTGCGCGTCCACGGCTGCTTTTGTGAGCGCATAGCAAAAATCATGCCACGCATCGGCCTCGTCGCGCGTGTGCCCCGCCGCAAGGAAGGCCGCCTCCTGCGCCTGTGTGTAGCTTTCGAGCGTGAGCATGAGCTTGCGTGTCTCGAACATGGAGGCCCAGTAGGCATCCTCCGTCATGCCGGAGGCGCGGTTTTGCGTGCACATGTTTTCAAACGTGTGCGCCGTAATCGTGAAGTCCCCGCCCGTGATGACCGGCGTCTCGTCGCCGGGCTGCTGGGACTCGGCATATGTCTTTCCCGCGTTGCGGTAGGCCGTGTCCTCTATCGGCCGCTTCGCCGCAATATACAGCACAATGCACATCGCCAGCACCGCGATCAGCACGCACCAGAGGATGATCCCGCTCGTTTTCGACATGGTCGTTCCCTCATAAAATCACGTTATGTAAACTTATCACTCCCATTTCCCATATTCAAAGTACCATATTCCGGTGAAAAAAAGGTGTTTCCGAATATTAGGGCAAAAAACACGCCGGGTGAAGTTTTGCTTCACCCGGCGTGTTAGTTATTCGTTCTATTTTCAGGCGGCGAACCGCGCGCCTGTCAGGACTCAGTCATTGACCGTGACCACATTGTCCGCAACGACGGCGGACGCTTCACCATTCGGCTGCACCGTCTCCACATACGTGCCGGTGCTGCCTATGTAGGGGTTCATCTCGCGCGCTTTGAGCGTGGCGAAAATGCCGGCGCAGGCAACCATCATTGCGATGAGCAGGCCCCACAGAACTGCGATCTTAGTCTTTGCCATGACAGATTCCTCCTTTAAGAAATCAAACGTGTTTTTATTTTTTATCTTCTTGCGTTCCGCTTTCCACACTTCCCACACAGGCGGCAACAGCCGCTGCGGCGAATCGGAACGAACACTGTCGAGCTTTGTTATTTTCTTATCAACTGCATTGTAGCGCCATTTTTGCCATTTGAAAAGCCCTTTTTTGCATTTCTACTTTTTTAACAAAGCTGTTTGATTTTTAACGTTACGTTTTTGACGAATTGACGAAACACGAAAATACCGGGCGAAGCAATGCCTCGCCCGGCTGGAAATTCACTGTATTTGCTATGCAAAAGCACAGCAAAATGAGAAATGTGCCATTTCCTCGCCCCTGCGGGGCAACCAGAAAGGATGCACAAGGACTTCATGCACCGGCATTTGCACTTTTTCGTGGTGCAGCACGCATGCATGAAGTTTTACGCCTGTGTCAGCGCCTGAACGATGCGCTCAAACTGCATGCTGTGCGACGCTTTGACGAGCACGCAGTCCCCCGGCTGCAGCAGGCCCGGCAAGGCCGGGAGCAGCGCATCGAGCGTGTCAAACGACGCGGTCGCAACGGCGGGATCCTCTGCGGCAGCACCTGCAGCGATCTGCCTTGCCAGCTCCCCGCAGGTGATGACGAGCGACACGCCGGCTTTCGCCGCGCAGACGCCGGTCTCCCGGTGCAGAGCCGCGGCGTTCGTGCCGAGCTCACCCATGTTGCCGAGGACGGCCACCCGGCGGCCGGCCGGCAAGGTCGCCATGGAGCGCAGCGCCGCCGCCGTGGAGTCGGGATTGGCATTATAGCAGTCGTCAATGACCGTATAGCGCGCCGTGCGCACAACGCGCGCGCGGCTGCCGACCGGCTGATAGGCCGCGATGCCGCGGATGATCTCATCATCCGCCAGGCCGTATTCGATACCGACGGCCGCGCCCTCGAGCGCGGCATAGACCATGTGCTGCCCGTAGGCCGAGATGCGCACCGGGATGCGCCGTGTACCCGCAATGATCGTGCAGGTGCTGCCCTCATCGCCGAGGTCGCGCACGTCGACCGCGCGCACGTCGCATCCGGCCGAGAGGCCGAACGTCACCTTGCGCTGGCGGCAGGTCATGGCGCGCAGCAGGTCGTCGTCCCCGTTGCAGAAGGCGACGGCATCGTCCGGCATGGTGTCGAGCACGGAGGTCTTTTCCTGCAGGACGCCGCGGCGGTCGCGCAGAAACTCCAGGTGCGCGTGGCCGATGATCGTAAAGAGCATGGCCGTCGGCTGCACCATGGCGGCCAGCGGCGCCATGTCGCCGAAGTGCGACACGCCCATCTCGACGACCGCGGCCTCGTGCTCCGGCTCGAGCCGGAAGAGCGTGAGCGGCACGCCGAGCTGATTGTTGAAGTTCTTTTCGGTTTTCAGCGTGTTCCAGCGCTGCGAGAGCACGGAGGCGACCATTTCCTTGGCCGTCGTCTTGCCGACGCTGCCGGTCACGCCGAGGACCGGGATGGAAAAGCGGGCGCGGTAGGCGCGCGCGAGCGTCTCGAGCGCGGCGGCCGTATCCGGCACGCAGATGACCGGGCGGGTCTCCCCCGCCGGGACGCGCTGCGCAAGGCAGCAGGCCGCGCCGAGGTCGAACGCCTTGCCAATGTAGTCGTGCCCGTCCACCCGCTCGCCGGGGATGGCGGCAAAGAGCGCGCCGGGCGTGACGGCGCGGCTGTCGATGACGACGCCGGTCACAAGCGCAGCCCCGTCGCCCGAGAGCACGCCGCCGGTAATGGCGGCGATGTCCGATACGCAGTAGCCCGTCATCGGCTCACTTGTGCAGCGCGGCGGCGATGATCTGCTCGCACAGCTCGCTGTAGCTGATGCCGACGGCGGCGGCCTCCTGCGGCACGAGGCTGGTAGGCGTCATGCCAGGCAGGGTGTTGATCTCGAGGAACCAGAGCTCCCCTTCCGCGTCGAGGATGAAGTCCGCGCGGGAATAGGCCGACAGGTTCAGCGCATGGAACACCGTGAGCGCGGCATCGGCCAGGCGCTGCTCGGTCTCGGCCGGGATCTCGGCCGGGGTGATCTCGCGGGCGGCGCCGGGCTGGTACTTGTTGCGGTAGTCATAAAAGCCCTCGGCCGGGATGATCTCGATGCTGGGCAGGGCCTTGTCGCCGAGGATGCCGATCTGCACCTCGCGGCCGCAGATGTACTGCTCGATGAGGATGCGGCTGCCTTCGTTGGCGGCTGCTTTCAGCGCGGCGCGCAGCTCGGCCTCGTCATTGGCGATGGACACGCCGATGCTCGAGCCGGAGTCGTCGGGCTTGACGACGCAGGGCAGCTTCGCCTGCGCGCAGACGGCGTCGATGTCCATGCCGTCGCTCTCGACGAGCATCCACGCCGGGGTCTTGACGCCGAGCGGTGCGACGACGCGCTTGGTCAGGTCCTTATCCATGGCGATGGCGCTGCCGAGGTAGCCGCTGCCGGTATAGGGGATGCCGAGCAGGTCGAGCGTCGCCTGCACGCGGCCGTCCTCGCCGGTGCGGCCGTGCAGGGCCAGAAACACGATATCCGCCATGGCGCACACCGCCAGCACGTCCTTGCCCAGCAGGGACGGCCCCTGATCCTTCCGACTGCGGCGCACGGCCTCCAGATCCGGAGCCTCCTCCGTGACCCGGTTGTCGCCGCACAGGCCGTCCGGGGCATCGAAGATATCCTCCAGCCGACCCTCATAACTCTCCAGCCCCAGGAACATATCCACCAGAATAGCCTGATGTCCCCGCTCCCGCAGCGCCCGGCACACACCGGTGCCGGAGGTCAGAGCCCCCTGACGCTCCGTGCTGAGTCCACCGGCCAAAACAACGATCTTCATAAGCTTTGCCTCGCTTTCGCTTGAATCACAGGGCGGCCCGCCGACAGCAAGCCACCTATTATATCAGTATGTCAGTATAGCATATCCCTCCGGCGATTACAACCGGGCAGGGAAATTTTCAACGACAAAAGAACCGCCCCATGGGGCGGT
>ERZ1106951.2546-NODE-2546-length-14224-cov-9.630743_pt1 | contig 14224 bp, 9 predicted proteins | sample MGYA00403676_ERZ1106951 | MGnify/ENA primary metagenome ERZ1106951 (study PRJEB35170, sample SAMEA104062398) | human gut metagenome | biome: human gut; feature: human-associated habitat; material: faeces | place: Denmark | collected 2012-04-23 ...
CTTGTGAGAGGACGCTGATATCTGCCCTTCACAACCTATAAAAGCACCACAAAATCTGCGACACTACGTCACCTAAACTCCGGTTATCCCATAATTACTTTGACGTGAACTTCTTTTTTGGCTGCATCCACAGGAATGAGATTGCCCTCAATTGCATTGCCATCCACGGTAACGGAAGCAACACCTTTTTCTACATGATCCGGGTTTTCAACCTCAATGTGGTAAGTCGTGCCACGGAAATCACGTTTTGCGGTGAAGCCGTCCATAAAGGAAGGAATACAAGGATCTACGATCAAACCATCATAATCAGGGCGGATACCGAGGATATACTGGGAAGCATTTAAGAATGTCCATGCAGCAGTACCGGTCAGCCAGCTATTTTTTGCCTCTCCGAAGTTTGGAGCGTCTTTACCGGCAATCATCTGGGAGTATACATATGGCTCTGTGCGATGAATTTCACTGATATCTTCGATATATGCCGGACAGGTTCTTGTGTAGACCTGCCATGCACGGTTTCCACGGCCAACAACAGTTTCTGCAATGGAGATCCATGGGTTGTTGTGACAGAAAATACCGGCATTCTCTTTGTATCCTGGTGGATAAGAAGAGATTTCACCGAGCTCAACATGATATCTGTGATAAGGTGGCTGCAATAATACAATACCGTATTTGGTATCCAGATATTTTTCAACAGATTCCATTGCTTTTAAGCAGTTGCCTTCTTTTAAGCCAATCTCTGCCATGACACAGAAACCCTGTGGCTCAATGTAAATCTTGCCATCCTCGCATTCTTTGGATCCGATTTTGTTTTTATAATGATCGTATGCACGCAGGAACCACTCTCCGTCCCAGCCGGCATCCAAAACTGTTTTCTCCATATCTGCAATGGCTTCTTCTGCAAGAGCAGCCTCCTCAGCCATGCCACGGTGTCTGCAGATTTCCACGTAATCTTTTCCATAGCGTACAAACATTCCGGCAATAAAAACAGATTCTGCATTAGGCCCTTCCGATGGACCAAAGGTCTGGAACGATTCGCCTGGCTCTGTAGAGAAGCAGTTTAAGTTCAGACAGTCATTCCAGTCAGCACGTCCGATCAGCGGAAGTTTGTGTGGACCACGGTGTTCCATGGTATAGTGGAAGGATCTGCGTAAGTGTTCCATAAGATCCGTTGCTTTGGAATCATCATTATCATAAGGTGTGCGCTCATCCAGAATGGAGTAGTCGCCGGTTTCTTTGATATAGGCGGCAGTTCCGGCAATAAGCCACAGTGGATCATCGTTAAAACCGCTTCCAATGTCCGAGTTTCCTTTTTTTGTAAGTGGCTGGTACTGATGATAAGCGCTTCCATCTTCAAACTGTGTGGAAGCAATGTCTAAAATTCTCTGACGTGCGCGGTCTGGTATCAGATGAACAAAGCCCAAAAGATCCTGACAGGAATCACGGAATCCCATTCCACGTCCGATGCCGGATTCGTAATAGGAAGCAGAACGGCTCATATTAAAGGTTACCATACACTGATACTGATGCCAGATGTTTACCATGCGGTCAAGCTTTTCCTCTTTGGAAGAAACAGTAAAATGGCTGAGCAGTTTTTCCCAGTAAGCTTTCAGATCAGCAAGTGCCTGGTCTGCTTTTTCTGTTGTGTTGAATTTTTCTAATAATTTTTCAGCAGGAGTGCGGTTGATGATACCATCTTCCGGTCTGCCAACCCATTTTTCTGCTGCCGGATTCTCCACATAACCGAGAACAAATACATAAGTTCTGGATTCGCCCGGAGCAAGGGTTACATCTAACTGATGGCTGCCGACCGGAGCCCAGCCGCTTGCAACAGAATTTTTGCAGGAGCCGGATACGACAACTTCAGGAGCCGAATTTTCACCGTACGCACCAAGAAATGCATCACGACTTGTATCAAATCCGGCAATCGGAGCATTGACGGAGTAAACAGCGTAATGGTTTCTTCTTTCCCGGTACTCGGTTTTATGATAGATGGCGGAACCATGGATTTCAACCTCGCCGATGGAGTAGTTACGCTGGAAGTTTGTCATATCGTCCATTGCATTCCAGAGACAGAACTCTACATAAGAAAAAATGGAAAAATGCTTTTCTTCTTTACTGTGGTTGGTCATGGTCAGCTTATTGATCTCGCAGGTGCTTCCAATCGGAACGAAGTCTGTCAGCTCTGCGGCAAGATCATTTTTGCTTCCTTTAAAAATGGAATAACCGATACCGTGATGACATTCATAGGAATCCAGATCAGTCTTGGTTGGCATCCAGCCCGGATTCCAGATGGTATTTCCTTCTTTAATATAGTAGTAATGTCCGTTGCTGTCTCCGGGAACATTGTTGTAACGGTATCTGGTAAGACGTAACAGCTTTGCATCTTTATAAAAGCTGTAGCCGCCGCATGTGTTTGAAACTAATGAAAAGAAATCTTCACAGCCGAGGTAATTAATCCAAGGCAGTGGTGTTTTTGGGGAAGTGATGACATACTCTTTTGCATTATCATCGAAATATCCGAATTTCATATAAATCCTCCTTGTTTTGCGAAGCAAAATCCGAGTTCCTCTGAACGAGGAGAGGATTTAGCCTCCTTGTTTTGCATATTACTTAACGAAAACGATTAAGTAAATATTCCTTATCTAAAATTATATCTTGCAGAATTATAAAAATCAACAAAAAATCCTTTAAAATAAGCAAAAACAGCACTTTCAACAAAAATTACAGCCTAATATGGAAGAAAGCAACAAAAGAGGGTTAAGCTGGATGATTAAACTTAAAATACGAAAACGTATAAGACTTTGCTGCGCAAACGGTTAAAAAACATAAGTAATCATAAAAAATGCACAAAAAATTAGAGAAAAAAATGTAAAATTAGCCGAAATGTCAAAAAACTATTGCAATCCACTTGTATAAGAGCTATATTAAAGGTGCGAAAACGATTAAGTAAAAACTTCGAAAGACTTAAGCAGCAAGACAACAGGTCATACATAATAAAGTCTGGAAGAAGTACCTGGAGGATTCAATGGTATCTTTAAAAACAATTGCCGAAAAGTGTGGAGTATCAACTGCCACCGTCAGTAAGGCATTAAATGATCAAAAAGATATCAGTGAAGAGACAAAGAGTCGTATCCGGACGGTAGCAGAGCAATTAGGATATTTCCCGAATGCAGCAGCAAGATCACTTAAGACCAACCATTCATACAACCTCGGAGTTCTATTTGAAGAGGAAGCAGGAAGAGGTTTACAGCATGAATATTTTTCAGGAGTATTAAATGGTCTGAAAGTTCAGGCGGAGAAGCAGGGTTATGACATTACATTTATCAATACCTGTTTTGAAAACCGGAAGATGTCTTATCTGGAACATTGCAAATACCGGAATTTTGAAGGAGTTGCAATTGTGTGTGCGGATTTTAACGACCCTGGTGTCATGGAACTGATGAATAGCGAAGTACCGGTTGTCACCATTGACTACCTGCATCACAACTGCACGGCGGTCAGCTCGAACAACATTCAGGGCATGGAAGATCTGGTCAGATATATTTATTCTCAGGGACACAGGAGGATCGCTTACATCCACGGACAGCAGAATGGTTCGGCAGTTACCAAAGACCGGTTGACAAGTTTTTACCGGACAATGGATGAACTGAAGCTGGAAGTCCCGGATGAGTACATCCGTACAGCAGGTTACCTGGAGACAAAGGAAGCGGCAAAACAGACGAAGGAACTTCTGAATCTGGAAAATCCGCCAACCTGTATCATTTATCCTGATGACACCGCACTGATCGGTGGAAGAAATGTCATTATAGAGATGGGACTTCGGATACCAAAAGACATTTCGGTAGCAGGATACGACGGAACAAGGATGTCACAGCTTTTGCATCCGAAGCTTACCACAATTAAGCAGGACACAGAAGAGATTGGCAGAGAGGCTGCAAAACGGCTGATCGGTTCCATTGAAAAACCAAAAACAACTCTCTTAGAGAGAGTCGTTATAGAAGGAATCCTCATACCGGGACAATCGGTAGGAAAGATTCCGGAACAAAAATAACAATGTAAACAAGGCGGAAGCCAAAAAATTAAGGAGGAGGGTTTTCTATGAAAAAGAAAATCATTAGCGCATTATTATGTGCATCCATGGTAGCAACTATGGTAGCAGGATGTGGTGGATCATCAGACACAACATCCGCAGACAACAGCAACTCAGGTGTAGCAGCAACGGCAACAGAATCTGGATCTGATGCAGCGGAGACAGATACAACAGGTGATGAGGGAAAAGTTTTCAACATTTATTGCTGGAATGAAGAGTTTAAGAGCCGTCTGACAGATCACTATCCTGGATATGAGGAAGTGGATGCCACAACTGGTAAGATTGGGGATGTTACCGTAAAATGGAACATCACACCAAGTGATGACAACGCATATCAGAACAATCTGGATGCAACATTATTAAAACAGGAATCAGCAGCAGCCGATGACAAGATTGACTTATTCTTAGTAGAAGCTGACTACGCACTGAAATATGTCGATACAGATTATACAATGCCGATCGCAGATCTTGGAATCACAGATGCAGACCTTGCAAACCAGTATCAGTATACAAAAGATATCGTTACAGATTCTAACGGTGTATTAAAAGGTGTTTCATGGCAGGGCTGCCCGGGCGTATTATTCTATAACCGTGATGCAGCAAAAGAAGTTCTTGGAACAGACGATCCTGACGAAGTTCAGAAATATGTTTCAGACTGGGATACTTTCAATGATACAGCAGAGACAATGAAAGCTGCCGGATACAAGATGACATCTTCTGTCAATGATACTTACCGTGTATACTCTAACAACGTTACTTCTAAATGGGTAGAAGATGGCAAGATCAATATTGATGATAACATTATGAAATGGGTATCTGATTCAAAAGAGCTTTATGATGCAGGCGAGACAGAGACATATGAACTCTGGGGCGATGACTGGAAGAAAGGTTTCTATCCAGAAGGAAAAGTATTCTGCTACTTTGGACCGGCATGGTTCGTGAACTTCTCTATGGCAGCCGACACCGAAGGATCTATCGGTTACAACGGTGGATGGGGCGCTACACCAGGACCTCAGGGATTCTATTGGGGCGGTACATGGATCTGTGGAGCAACAGGTACAGATAACGCAGGTCTTGTAAAAGATATCATCTTAAAGATGACAACAGACGAGACGATCATGAAAGATATCGTAGTAAAAGATGATGATTTCGTTAACAATAAACCAGCTATGGAAGCAATGGCAGCAGATACAAGCTACCAGAGTAAAGTATTAGGCGGACAGAACCCATTGGCTATGTACTGTGCAAGTGTAGAAAAACTTGATTTAAGTAACCTTTCTGCATACGATCAGGGATGTAACGAAGAGTTCCAGAACGCAATGAAGAACTACTTTGAAGGCAATGCTTCACTTGATGATGCACTTGACTTATTCTATAAAGCAGTTGTTGAGAAATATCCGGACTTAACATACTAAAATAATAAGCCGCGCCTGCCAGACCGGCGGGTGCGGCTATCTTTATATCTATCTCCGGACGGAGAGAAAGCAGTCAGCGGCGTAAAGCGCAGAGCTGACAGCAGATTTGCACAAAAAGATGTCCGTGAAGGGATGCTGTGAACTCTGTGAAAAATAAAAAGAAGGGGGCAAGAGGCGTTATGAAGAAGAAAAGCAGTAAAGCAGTCAGATATAACAAATGGGGTTACATTTTTCTGATTCCTTTTATTCTGGTGTATGTTGTATTCCAGCTTATACCACTGTTTAATACCATTTATAACAGCTTTTTTGAAAATTATTTATCAGGTCTGACACAGATCGGACCAAACTTTGTGGGACTGGAGAACTACAAAACGCTGTTTACACAGGGCGATATCTGGATTTACGCAAAGAATACCATGATTTTATGGATCATGTGTTTTGTGCCACAGATTATTTTGTCATTACTGTTAGGTGCATGGTTTTCTGATGTGCGTTTGAAATTAAAAGGAAGCAGATTTTTCAAGACCGTGATCTATCTGCCAAACCTGATCATGGCATCCGCATTTTCCATGTTGTTCTTTACACTGTTCTCAGATGGTGGACCGATCAACTCGATTTTAATGCAGATCGGAATCATTTCAGAGCCATATAAGTTTCTGGCAAACACAGGAAGTGCGAGAGGGCTGATCGCCCTTATGAACTGCCTGATGTGGTTTGGTAATACGACTATTCTTTTAATGGCAGGCATGATGGGTATCGATACTTCCCTATTTGAAGCGGCAGAAGTGGATGGAGCAACTTCCACACAGGTATTCTACAAAATTACATTACCGCTGCTCCGGCCGATTTTAGTATATGTTGTGATCACATCGCTGATCGGTGGATTACAGTTATTCGATGTACCACAGATTTTGACCAATGGTACCGGTGATCCAATGAGATCGACCATGACATTGATCATGTTCTTAAATAAACATCTGTACAGCAAGAACTACGGAATGGCTGGTGCAGTATCCGTAATCCTGTTCATCATCACCGCAATTTTAAGTCTTATTGTCTTTAAGGTAACTGGAAACGATAAGAGAAAAGCATGAGTAGAATAGAAAGGTGAGGTGTTATTATGAACGAAAATAAAAATCTGAAAAAAGGACTTGGAATCCATGCAAGAAGATTTATCGCTTATATAGTCCTGATTCTTGTTACATTTGCCTGCCTGTTCTGGTTCTATGTGCTGTTCATTAACGCGACCAGATCGAACGGTGAACTGCAGGCCGGATTTACACCACTGCCAAGCACACATCTGCTGGAAAACTGGAACAATCTGGTACACGGAACACTTCCGGTATGGCAGGGTATGATAAACAGTCTGATCGTATCGGTACTGTCAGCAGCGTTATGTACTTATTTTTCAACCATGACAGCTTATGCGATCCATGCATATGATTTTAAACTGAAAAAATACATCTATGCATTTATCTTAGCAGTTATGATGATCCCTACACAGGTAACTGCACTTGGATTTGTAAAATTAGTCGGTACATTAAAAATGGAAGATACATTTATCCCTTTGATCGTCCCAACGATCGCTGCACCGGTCACATTCTTTTACATGAAACAGTACATGGAAAGTACATTGCCGGTATCTCTGATCGAGGCAGCCAGAATTGATGGTTCCGGTGAGTTCCATACATTTAACAATATTGTACTTCCATTAATGAAACCTGCCATTGCAGTACAGGCAATCTTTACATTTGTAAGCAGCTGGAATAATTATTTTGTACCGGCTTTGATCTTACACAATGACAAGAAAAAGACACTGCCAATCTTAATCGCACAGCTTCGTGCAGCTGACTGGCTGAAGTTTGATATGGGTCAGGTTTATGTGATGATCGCATTTTCTATCTTCCCAGTTATTATCATTTATCTGATCTTATCCAGACACATCGTACAGGGTGTTGCCCTCGGCAGTGTAAAAGGATAAATTAGAATATAGCTACAAATGAAAAAACCTTCCCTGAGAACCGTCGTGATTCCCCATATCACGGCGGTTCTCCTTTGATGTAGCAGAAAAAGATTACAATATTAAAAAACATCAGAAAAATTATCTGAAATAATCAAACATAGGCTCTTTTTTTCCAGTTGCTAATGTGCTATAATAGGCACAGATTTTGGAAAAAAAGAAATGGTTGAGAAGTGAATCTGCACAATCCTTTCAGAACGGAGGAAGACATGACAGAAGGCGGTTTTTTAGTTTTCATGGGAATTTTATTACTTTTGGTTGTCATCGTTGTTGTGATAGCGGTTGTTTCATCTGTGGCAGGTGCGGCAGCAGCAATCGTTGATGATGAAGACAGCGAAGATGAATAGAACAGGGTGAGAACAGAATAGTGGGGCGGTACTTTTGTGCCAGTCCCCTTTTTGCAGGTCTTATGGATACTGCGAAATGTCCCGAGATCGAATCATAAGAAAGGAGACAGAGATTATAATGCAGTTACTTACATTTTTGTTAAATGGAGTGAAGTTTGGTATTCCTGTCAATGATGTGGAATCCATTGAAACAAGAATGAATGTGGTGAATATTCCAAATTCACTGCCACAGGTTCATGGGATCATGAATCTGCACGGAGAAGTTATTGCAGTGTACAGTCTGGCAGAACAGTTTCATTATCCGGAACAGGAAATCAACAATATCATCGTTGCATCCATGAATGGTACAAAGATTGGGCTTGAGGTTGGAAACGTGGATGAGATTATTGATGTCCCGGATGAGAAGGTTATTTCCATGCCAGTCATTATGAAAGCAGTAGAAAATTGTTTTGATGAGGTTGCTTCCTATGCAAAAGAACTGATCGTTCTGATCGAGGTATCAAAGCTGATGCCGGAAGCAGAGCAGCAGGCAATACAGAAATTGGTAGAACAACAGTCATAAACAAAAAAGAGTAAAGCCTCTGTTATTATATATTGGAAAGATACAGTCTCGTGGGATGGAGTACCGATAGGTACTCCATTTTTGCGTAAATAGGAAATTTTGTTCCATTTCTAAAATAATTCTAAATTCTGTCCGATTTTCCTTGCATTTTGATGAGAGAGGAGTAAACTGATTTTTGCCGACCGACTGGTCGGTTTTGGCTTGCGGGAATGCAATAGCCAATCAGACATATAATTTTTCAGGAGGAACGAGAATGATCCCAAAGTATAGTGTAAAACGTCCGTACACAGTGTTAGTGGCTGTTGTACTGGTGATCGTTTTAGGAGTTGTTTCGCTGACGAGGATGACAACAGATCTGCTGCCGGCAATGAATCTGCCGTATGTGATCGTTGTCACGACGGATGTAGGGGCAAGTCCGGAGGAAGTGGAAAAAGATGTGACATCGCCGATCGAAGCGGCAATGGCAACGACTTCCAATATTAATAACGTAAGTTCCATGTCCTATGATAACTATTCTATGGTTATTTTGGAGTATGAGCAGAGCACGAACATGGATTCTGCTATGATTGAGATTCAGCAGCAGCTGGATCAGCTGACCGGACAGTTCCCGGATTCAGCGGGCTCACCGATCATTATGCAGATCGATCCGGATATGATGCCGGTCATGATCGCATCTGCGGATGTGGATGGTATGGATCAGGCAGAGGTATCTGATTATGTGGACAATGAATTATTACCACTGCTTGAGAGTATCGAGGGTGTGGCATCTGTGACGGCAACAGGAGTGCTTGATACGGATCTTCAGGTCACTATGAACCAGGAGAAAATAGATGCTTTAAACGAACAGATTCTGAGCAAAATAGATGCCCAGTTTACAGATGCACAGGCAGAGTTAGACAAGGCATCTTCCCAGATCGACAGTGGGAAAAAGAAGCTTTCCGATGGTGAAAAAGAGATGGGAAGCCAGCTTGGAGCAGGTGAAAATGAGATCATTAATAATAAAATCCAACTGTTTAACACCGAAGCAGATCTGACCACACAATTATCAGATCTTCAGAAATCACAGTCGTCCATGGATGGTGCAATCAAGTCGTTACAGTCAGCTTATGATGGAGCAACGCAGTTACAGAGCGCGATTGACGGTTTACAGAAAGCAAAAGACGGTGTCAGCCAGGCGAAGAGTGGGGCAAAGCAGTTATATCAGGCGCACGATGGTGTAATGGCAATTTTAACAGCAAAAAATCCAATGACAGGTGCAGACATGACAGTGGAGGAAGCGCTTGCAGCAGCGGTTCAATATGGTCAGATGACACAGGAACAGGCGAATCAGTTGAAAACAGTGATTTCAACTTTACAGGCAGATCCTAAAATGTTAGAAGCATATAAAAATGCGGCCAGTGAATCCGATTTCGTCGCCTACATGGAATCCACAGCCATTGCCCAGATCAATGCACAGGCAGGAACTACCTATACAAGTGAGAGTGACATTGCAAGCCAGATCGTGACATTACAGTCCAAACTGGATGATATCAATGTGATGCTGATGAGTCAGGCATCCTCTTTTGCAGATGCAGGTGTGACGCTGACTTCTTACAAAGAGATTCCGGCTGCAATCTCAAAATTGAGTGAGAGCAAGACACAGATTGCGGCGGGAATCGCGACAATCGAGTCCGCCCAGACACAGGTGGCAGACGGTAAAACATCTTTAGATGACGCATTAGTGACTTTAAATGAATCACAGATATCCGGTATCATGGAGATGAGCAAGGGATATGCGGATCTTGCTGTTGCAGCAAATAAGATCGAAGAGGGACAGAGCCAGTTAGATGATGCAAAAGAGCAGGCAAAAGATTCAGCGGATCTGAACACGATCCTCACAATGGATACCTTAAAAAATCTTCTGACAGCGCAGAACTTCTCCATGCCGGCAGGTTATGTGACAGAGGGGAACGAGCAGTATCTGGTGCGAGTCGGAGATGAGGTGACATCCAAAGCTGATCTTGAAAATCTCGTTCTGATGGATCTTGGTATGGATGGTATCGAGCCGATCAGACTGTCAGATGTGGCAGATATCGAATACATTGACAATTCCGGAGATTCCTATTCCAAAGTAAATGGAAATCCGGCGGTGATGCTTTCGATTGAAAAGCAGACCGGCTATTCCACCGGAGATGTGACAGACCGGTTATTGGACAAATTTGACAGTCTGGAAAAAGAAAATACAGCGTTACATTTGAGCGTTCTCATGAATCAGGGAATTTACATTGACATGATCGTGAAATCAGTCGTAGAAAACATAATCGTGGGAGCCATCCTTGCAATTATTGTATTGTTATTATTCTTAAAAGATATGAAACCTACACTTGTAATAGCATGTTCCATTCCGCTCAGTGTTGTTTTTGCAGTGGTACTGATGTACTTTACGAATATTACGTTAAACATCATTTCACTGTCGGGTCTGGCGCTCGGAATTGGTATGTTGGTGGATAACTCCATTGTCGTGATCGAGAACATCTATCGATTGCGGGGAGAGGGGTATTCCATCCGGAAAGCAGCCGTGGAAGGCGCTTCACAGGTGACAGGAGCAATCATAGCTTCCACACTTACAACCATCTGTGTATTTGCACCGATTATTTTTACAGAGGGTATCACAAGACAGTTATTTGTGGATATTGCGCTGACAATTGCATTTACGCTTGCAGCGAGTCTTCTCGTGGCATTGACTTTCGTGCCGATGATGGCAGCAGGATTATTAAAAAATACAAAAGAGATCAGGCATAATCTCTTTGATAAAGTAAAAGATTTTTATGGAAAAATTTTAGCGGTATGTCTGCGTTTCAAACCAATCGTATTTATCGCAGTGATCGTATTGCTTGGAACAAGTGTTGTGGCAGCATTCTCCAGAGGATATTCTTTCATGGATATGAACATGGAGACAAACCAGATCAGTGCGACGATTTCAGCAAAAGAGGATCAGACACTTACGTTTGGCGAACTGACAGAAATGGCAGATGAAGTCGTGGAAAAAGCAATGACGATCGATGGCATTGAGACCATTGGTGCCATGGCAGGTGGAAGTGCTCTTTCCATGATGGGAAGCAGTTCTACAGACAGTATTTCCATGTATATGATTCTGGATGAAGAATCTGAAGTGAGCAGTGCAGATGTAATCGAACAGTTGGATGAACTGACCAAAGACATGGACTGCGAAGTTACAACAGACACCTCTGCTTCTGATATGACATCACTTATGGGAAGTGGACTGACGATCAATGTAAAAGGAAATAATCTTGACAAACTGCAGGAACTTGCAGGCGAAGTTGCAAAAGTCGTAGAGAACACCGAGGGAACTGTGGATGTGGATGATGGACTTGCCAATACGACACCGTCTTTCACCATTTCTGTAGACAAGGAAAAAGCTGCAAAATACGGCATGACCGTTGCACAGGTATTCCAGCTTGTTTACGGTGAGATGGCATCCTCAACATCTGCAACAACGATCTCTACCGATGTAAATGATTATCAGGTTTATGTACAGAGCGAGGAGCAGTCCGATGTTACATTGGATGATATCAAAAAACTGACCTTTACCTATACAGACAGAGAAGGAAACGAGACAGAAGTAGCGCTTTCTGATATTGCACAGTTTGAGGAAGGTTACACCTTAGGAACGATCAACCGTGATGCGCAGACCAGATATATCAGTGTGACCGCAGGAGTGGATGATGACCATAATGTCAGTCTGCTGAGTAATGAGATCCAGAAAGAGTTAGATAAGATCGATCTGCCGGAAGGATACTCCATTGAGATGGCAGGTGAGGACGAGATGATCGCAGATGCGATGAATCAGTTGTATCTGATGCTTCTTTTGGCGGTAATCTTCATTTACCTGGTCATGGTAGCACAGTTCCAGTCGCTGTTGTCGCCGTTTATCATTATGTTTACGATTCCGCTGGCATTTACAGGCGGTCTGTTCGCACTTTACTTTACCGGTAACGAAGTCAGCGTTGTGGCAATGATCGGATTTGTCATGCTCGCCGGAATTATCGTAAATAACGGTATCGTTATGGTAGACTTTATCAACCAGCTCCGCCGTGGCGGAATGGAAAAAAAAGATGCCATTATCGAATCCGGAAAAACAAGGCTTCGTCCGATTCTTATGACTGCACTCACCACGATCCTGTCCATGTCCACGATGGCAGTTGGACTTGGAGAAGGTTCAGAAATGATGCAGCCAATGGCGATCGTAACGGTTGGCGGTTTGTTATATGGTACACTGTTAACTCTGATCGTTGTTCCATGTATTTATGATGCATTCAACCGCAATAAGAGCATGGTCGAGGAGGACTTATAATGGATGAGCAGAAACTGATCCACGATCCACCACAGAAAGTGCTTGCCCTGTATCAGGCAGTCATTGAGTTCATTAATGAAGGCTGTGATATCAACACTTTAAAAGTAGCTGATATCACAGGCCGGGCAGGCATTGGAAAAGGAACGGCATACGAATATTTTTCTTCAAAGGAAGAGATAATCTCTTCTGCAATTTTATATTATGTGAAAGTGTGCTTTGAAAAACTGCAGGTAATTTCTACAGATAACAGAACGTTTCAACAGAAAATTAATGAGGTCATGGATTTTATTGATGAGCATGTAAAAGAAAAGCAGGGTGTCTTTTTCCTGATAAAAATGGTATTGGAATCATACGAGATACCAAAGAATCTGAAAGATGAGTATGAGCGTATGAAACAGCAGTGCTGTGATAAGGAGAAAAACGAGATTATCGACTGCATTGTGGAGGAGGGTGTCCGCGAAGGTCTGATCCGGGAGGAGAATGTTTTCCTGCGAAGAGCCGCGGTCGAAACCCAGCTTTCGGTCTATTTTATGTACCGCATCGCAGCAGAGAAAAAAATGGAGCTTGACTTGGAGGCAGATTTTCTGAGAGAATATGTCTATCAGAATCTGTTGAAATTATTAGGATAGAAAGAAGGAATGAATAAATTAAAATCACGTATAAAAAATCAGTTGACAAATGCCACTTTAGCTTTTATGATGAAAAAAGATATAAAAAGGTGATGAGAAAGAGGAGTACACACAGACACCTGAAAGAGAATGACATTCACCGGCTGAGAAATGTCACCAGAACATGTTGTGTGGAAGGTAGCTTTTGAACCGTCGCGCAGAACCTGTCTGTTACAGAGAAGAAGCAGAGCCCGTGATATAATCATGCGGAGCAGAATTTCCGTATATCATTAGAAGCAGCAGAAGTAAGCGAGAACGATTTGTCCCCGTTACCGGACAGTGATTTCTTTTTCAATGGACAGTGGAATTGAAAAATCGAATCAGCAGAGATATGTTGTTTTTACAACATAACAAAGGTGGTACCGCGTTGACACGCCCTTTGCATCCGTATGGATGTGAAGGGCTTTTATTTTTTTAAGAAAGGAAAAAGACAAATGAAGGAATTAGCAAAGACCTATGACCCAAAGGGCATTGAAGAACGCCTTTATAAAAAATGGGAAGACAACGGTTACTTCCATGCAGAAGTAGACCGCAGCAAGAAACCATTCACGATTGTGATGCCTCCACCAAACATTACCGGACAGCTTCACATGGGACACGCATTAGACAATACCATGCAGGATATTTTGATCCGCTACAAGAGAATGCAGGGTTACAATGCATTATGGCAGCCTGGAACAGACCACGCTTCCATTGCAACCGAAGTAAAAGTCATCCAGTCCTTAAAAGAAAAAGGAATCGACAAGGCAGATCTTGGAAGAGAAGGTT
>ERZ1106951.2552-NODE-2552-length-14197-cov-68.381558_pt1 | contig 14197 bp, 12 predicted proteins | sample MGYA00403676_ERZ1106951 | MGnify/ENA primary metagenome ERZ1106951 (study PRJEB35170, sample SAMEA104062398) | human gut metagenome | biome: human gut; feature: human-associated habitat; material: faeces | place: Denmark | collected 2012-04-23 ...
ATGAAAATGCTTTTCACATACACAGATGCATTAAGAAATTCAAATCCTGAGAACTACCGATTCTATTCAGCCAAAGCCGATTTTGCAACACACACCGGTCTTCCAGAAAATTTCAGTCATTTGCTGTACAACTATATTCAATACGTTGCAGATGGTGGTAAAGACAAAGCTGGAACCAATAATCTCATCAAATTAAAGAAAGATATTCAAAAATTCAGAAACAGTGTTGCATCTCGCAGCACCAGTGATTTACAACCAATTTTCAATAACATCCTTCAATTATTAGAAGATGGTGAAAAACTTGTTGATGAATGTCGTGAAATCGATTGCAAATATAGCACTAACTATGAATTATATAATAAAGACAAAGAATTCATGAAAAGACGACATGAAATTTATAATTCTATTGATAAAAAAGCTGACGAAGTCGTAAAACTCTTTAACATTATATCAACAGAAATTATCACTTGTCGTAAGTACGAATGTAAACTTGCAAAATCCATTGGATTCATATCCGACACAGAAGAAGCTCAGAAAATGTACACAATGGTTATGAACAAATCATACGATACTGTATATCGCGTAAATGATTTCAAAACAAGCTATAATCCAAAAGATTTTACAAATCCGTTTTTGGTTGTGGAAACAAATCCGCGCAGAGAAACGCTAATAGCCGACGTTACTTTGAAAAATCATGCATTCAGAAAATTATCCACATATTCACACCCACATATACCAAATGACAGCGGCTACGACCTTCGTTACATTGAAAAGCCATCGATTCATATACCATATCTATCAAAAACAGATGTTGATGCAATCATTCAGTGCTTTAAAGAAAATACAGCACACGAATACGAAATGTATCACATCAAACCTGTCAATGAACGAAACTATGTGGAAAAGAAAACAGATGATGATATCGTAATTGCTTACAAAGCAAGTTTATCAACAATAGATTATATCAATACAAACTGCAAAATCAAAACCATTGATAACTTGAATATCACAGATATACTATTCTCACCAGATAAACCGTCTGACATCTGTCATGTAAACAATCTTGAAGACAAACTTATGCATCAAAGATTTTTACTAAAGACACAGATGCTGATTCCAGAAATATCAGATGATAGATATTTATTCATATTATCCCACTGTGATAGAATTCGAAAATTTATCGAAAACTATGATGAAATCAAATCACATATTACAGATACAATGGATGAATGTATTGAAATCATTGACATGATACAGACACAGCTTGCATCAATTGATGATGAAGATTTTAAAAATTATCTCATCAATATAAAAATGATTGATGCTCCGAAAAAATAACATTTGCCAGTGAAATAAATTACAATCAAAATGGGAATGTAAAACATTCCCATTTTTTCTTTACAAATAGAATACAAAAATACACACATACGAGAGCTTTATTGTTCATCAAAACAAATATATGAACTCACTACCACGAAATCATCACAATGGTTTATTCATACAAGAAAGGAAACAAAAATTATGGGAATGTACGATATCATCAATTCAGAACAGGTCAAATGTTTTCCATGGATAACATATCAATATGACAAAAACAGTGATATACGTTTCTGGAACCACGGAGGTTCATTAAAAAACTTTAACAACAACGACGCAGTGCCATATCGGTCATTATATTATAATTATCATAAAGACTTTAACATTTTGGACCTACATCCTACTGCATTACCATTCGATAATGGCATTGTATTACATGTTATCCGAAATGGAAAAGTCAAAGAATCGATTACCATCGAACTGAATGATACCAATTTAATACCAAAAGAATTACAGGAACATATTTCCGATTATCTTTCAACTGCACATACTATCGGATATACTGGATATCCAGACATTAAAGTTCATTCGTATTCTGAAATGCTTGCATTTTACAATGAAAGCAACGCCCGTCTGGAAAAACTGACAGACATTCGAAAAGAAAGTCACAGACTCATGAACGCATGGACAAAATCAGTGCGTAAATTGCACAACCAAGACTTATCTGATATACAAAGGTATCAGATTCAAAACGATATAAATCAGCTGAAAACTGCATACGATAACGAACGAAAACGCATTAAACCATTTATTGATGAACTCAACATAGCGTTCATCAATAAATGGTCTATACCAAAATCCAGCGAAATAAACAAATACATCAGCTTTGGTGAATGGATAACTGCAGGTCTGAACTTAATTTCAGGACATCGTTCACTTAATGCTAATGAACATCTAATTAATACTGATGAACAGTTAGAAAAATTCTTTGATGATTTTCAGCATCGCTTTCAAGGAACTGTAAACAAAAAATTTGTTCAACAATATTTTACATGGTGTGAAGCTACACCTGATGAACAAATTCTTGTCAATAGTTTTATTGCAAAAATGATAGAACATTAGAAAGGAATCATGTATTATGACAACACAGGAAAAAGCAATACACGCAGTTCGAACACAAATTGAAATTCTAATTACAATTAACACATTTGAAAAATTGGGTTTCCTCGTGGAACCCGATTCTACAAATAGCCAACAGAACCATCCACTAAATGTTGCCAACCATCTGTACAATGCTTTGACCAACAACTCTAACATCATTTATGATATCTTAGATATCACAAAAACAGAAGACCAAGAACTCTTCGATGCTAGACTTGCAGAATTTGCAGACAAGTCTACATTCACAACCAATGAAATCGTAGAACAATTCTTATTCGGCTATCATTATACCGAACTTAAAAACAATTACATCGATGAAGATACAAACGAAGTTTACATCGACGCTTGGAAAACAGACGATGACTCAGAAGAAGGAACCGTCGTTGCAAAAATCAATACAAAAACGTACAACATCACTTATCTTGAAGCTGCAGCCATCACAGACCCGGAAGCACAAGAACTGATTCAGGACACCATTAAAGAATTACAGACAACTTAATATATCGAACACCTGTTATATAATCGACAGGTGTTCTTTTTTTTAAAACATACGGGAGCATACACGATACAAAATTATAGAAAGAGGGTTAAAAACATGATTAAAACATCGTATTTTTGGAAAGCAACGCACGAACCTGATACAAGTGAAACCTATGTGAGCATCAGCAGACAAAAGATGCGTGGTGCAGAAACTATGGGTGAATATCCGGCACTTATGCCGAGCTGGGATATTATTCAAAAAGCGCACAAATTAGGCTATAACGAAGAAAGCTTTTTGGCTTATCGTGATGCCTATTTTGCACAATTGGATAAGCTAGATGCACACAAAGTGTATAATGATTTACAAGATTGTGTACTGGTTTGCTTTGAATCGTCAAACGACTTATACACAGGTAAGAAATTCTGTCATCGTCGTATGGTCGCAGGATGGTTGGAAGAAAAACTCGGCATCGAAGTACCTGAAGAAACCAGAACAGGTCATTATGTCAAAGTTCCGGCTATCTACAGGAATACAACATACAGCGAACTACAAGCGTAAACATTTACACATAATACACTCAACAGACCACGAAACAATACGATTTCGTGGTCTATTTATTCGAGTGTAAAAAAAGATAAATCAACATTCGTATTAAATAACTAATAACAAAGGGAGACAATAGACATGACAGAAATAACCAAAGAATGTGAAGCTTGCGGTGCAAAATTTACACCTACACATAAATTGCAAAAATACTGTCCAGACTGCGGTAGTCACGGACTTCGCATTAAAAAACAATATGAACGCAACATCGCAAGAAGTATACGCTACCAAAATATGGTAAGTCCTGAAGTTTTTACACACACTTGCAGTGTTTGTGGTAAAATATTCAAGACAACATACAGCAGTCGAAAATTTTGCTCAGATAAATGCGGTAAAATTGCCGCAAAAGAAAAACTTATCTGTACACAGTGCGGAAAACCACTGACTGATGTCATGTCTATTGATGACATACCAGACAGCGAAATTCACAAACGTACACATTTTTGCAGTGATGCATGTAAAGATGAGTATGAATTAATCAAAAATCCACCACGTACCTGTCAATATTGTGGCAAAACCTATCGCAACAAAAATAAATATTTCTGCTGCAATGACTGTCAAATAAAATACCGAAAGTCTCACAAAGGTAACACACCTTCGCCACGTAAACCACACAAAAAAGTCGTACGCAAATACCGCTGCGACATCTGTGGCAAAACATGTACCCATCCAAGATTTCAAACCTGCAAAATTAACGGTATATATAAAACCCACATAATTTGCAGCGAGGAATGCATGGACAAATACAAACGCATGAAACCAAAAACTGACGAACAACAAGAACAAAAGAAACAACTGGATGACTATATCAAAGAAAACGGTTGCTGTGGCATCTGCACCACATCCTACAAGGATTGTGAACGTATGCAGAGTGAATTCCGCATCATTCCAAAAGGAGCCAAATACGTAAACAGCAAAATCATTCAGTGTCCAAAATTCAAAACCAAATTCAAACCATAGAGGTGAAATCATGAAATCTGAAGTCTACAAAAATTGGCGAATCACAACCGAACGTGATTTGCCATCATGTCGTGAACTCACACACTATACAGACATAGTAAAACTTGACTTATCCACACCTGATTTCAAACTTGGCATAAAAAATTATGCCAGAATCAGCTATGATTTCAAAAATAACGAAACGTTTTATTATGTCGAGGGTGTATTATTCGACAGACACTACAAAGTCTATTTACAGACTTCTGTAAATAAAGATAATTACCATTCGCTCATTGATGAAGCCAATGATATAATCTATATGTGGTTTTCACAACTCAAAAAGGAAATCACAGAAAGCATTAAAATGATACAATAGAATTAATACACACAGAAAGGATATACAATACTATGTTTTCTAAATCACAAATAGCTGTTTTACGTGGTATTAAGCGGTCTTTCGTAAAGTCTATTTGTGATGTCTTACGAACATCAGAATATGACCACATTACAAGCCGTGTAAAAACAAACGACAGTATCACGAAAAAACTACAAAACAAACGAAAAGACCCGACAATTGAAAATGCATTCGCATATCTTTCAGACATCATCGGTGTAAGAATTGTTACACAATACATCGAAGATGTTTATTCGATTGCCAATATCATCAAAAACAAGTATCAGGTTATCGAAGAAATTGATTACATCAAAAAACCAAAATCAAGTGGATATCGCAGTTTTCATATTATTATTAACCACCCGATACGTAAAAACGGAAATTTTCCAACAATCGAATATATACCTATCGAAATACAGATTCGTACTATGGGTATGGATTTTTGGGCTAGTCTGGAACATTCTATCGTTTACGGACCAACAAAAAATCCAGAACGACAGGACTTACACGATAATGATGTTATGAGCCTTGCCGACAAAGAACTTAGTTCTTACGCTGAAGATATCTTTTCTATTGACATGCGAATTCAGGCACTGAAACACATTGTCAAATCAAACACCTAAAATCAGAAAAGGAGATTATATTATGACCAATTCCGAAATGCAAAAATTTCAAAAATCTTGTGGTACAAGAGTTCTTCTTGACGGCAAATCCTGCATCACAAATATTCCAGATAAAACATTTTACGATAAATGTCTTATCTACAGCGAAATCAAAAATAAACGCATCAAAGACAGCGTTACATGGAATCCAATGTCAGACAACTGGAAAAAACGATGCAAACAAAATGCATTCTGGTTCCAAGATACATTAAAAGCCATGAAAGCAATGCATCCTAATATGGATAACCGTCTCTTTGATTTAAGAACAAAACTGCTGGATTTCGCAGGTGAAGCTGTCTGCTTACCCGCTTATGAAGAAGATTTGGATAATATTCTCAAATACGGTCAATTCTGGATTGGAAACAATGTGAAATTCATGAAAGGGGAACCAAGTCGTTGCCATGCCAATGCATCCAATCTATGGGAACAGAACAAAGATAAAACAGCTATCTGTACCGGATATGCCTTATCTTCTGATGGCATGTGGCGACAGCACAGTTGGCTCCTTTGGAGAAAACCACGTTCCAACCAAATTGTTGAAACAACAGAACCACGTATCGTTTACTTCGGATTTGCCATGCCACCTGACATGTGTGAAAAATTTGCAGACGAAAATTTCTAAGAAAGGAAATGCCTATGGGATTTGAATATACACACAACAATATCAATGATATTGCCGAAAAATGCCATAAAATGATGGGCTTATCATCACCCGTAAATCTTGATGACCTCAAAATAGCCATCCAAAACATGGGTATCATTTTGACAGAAAAACCAGATATGTCATGTCATACCGATAATGTCATCAGACACGGTGAAGAAGACTATGAGATTTATTACAACCCAAAACAGTCTGAACAAACACAGTTATGGCATCTTGCCAATGCATTGGGCAAAATCATCCTATTCGGACTTCCAAAAGATTTCGATAAAAACGTTTACTCAGGTGAATTTACACTGTTATCCGAAAAAGGGGATATTCTTGATATACACGAAATCTTCCATGACATTGACATCCTGAAATCTGAATTAAAATGTTGCACCGACTTAGATGACATAAAACATAGAATCAAAAACTTTATCAAAGCAACTTCAGACGAATACAAATTCGTCAATGTCTATGATTTTCACAAAGAGTCCATGCTTCGCATCCATAAAGAATGTATAAATCCAGCATACAACATGATATATTACGTTAAAATCATCAAAAACTAAGCAAAAAAGCCTGCACAATGTGCGGGCTTTCTTTTTTTTTATGATAAAACTACAAACATTTATTTTTATTTTTTTCTTTTATACAAAAATACAATATGCCGCGTCGTTGTAAACGACGCATACTTATTTATCCAGTGTAACATATACACGGGTGACGACTTTTTTTGAATACACAAAAAAAATATACAGGCACATAAGTGCCTGTATAAAAAGGATAATTTAACAATCCGTTAGTCAACGCAATTCCCAACATTTTTTAATCGAAATCTTTTATCATCTTGTCGCTGGTCAAATATAACATAGATTGTTTCCAAATTTCACCTGAATATGAAGAACCATATACACCCGCCATTTCCCGTGGTGTATCAAATCCAACATAAGATGCAATGCTATAATATGGTGTACTACCACAGAACCAAATATCTTTATTTGAATTCGTTGTTCCCGTCTTTGCAAACGCAGGCATATCTGATTCGCCTGTCCAATTCAGCTTACGTGCTGTACCAACAGTCAAAACACCGGAACAAATATCACGCATCTGACGTGTTGCATCTGCATTGTAAACGTTTTCTTTACCTTTTACATCTTCAAAAATCTCTTTGCCATCTTTGTTTAAAAATGACACGATACAAGTAGGAGCATAATATGTTCCATTATTTGATATCGTCTCATACGCCGATGCCATTTCTACAGTATTGACACCATAAGTTAAACCACCAAGAGCAGCAGCATCATTATAATCACTCGGACATATCTGTGAAAACTGCTGTTTCTGTAAATAAGATAATCCAGTCTTCGGACCTAACGCATCGAATATCTGCCATGCAACACCATTTTTCGACTGTTCTACCGCACTCCGCAGCGTCATCGCTGCACCTGATAATGATTGTGCATCCACACCCGGTTTCTTTGCTACCGATACGTCAATATTATGTACAATCGTATCTGGTGTCCATCCATTCGCCAATGCTGGCGTATACACAACCACAGGTTTGATAGAACTTCCCGGCTGACGATACGCCTGATATGCACGATTGAAACTATACACCTTAGAATCCGTATTCTGTGTACGACCACCAACCACAGCAATCACTTTATGTGTCTGATTATCAATTACTGTTAGTGCGCCCTGACACGCATACATTCCATCGTCTGTCATCTCGTTATTATAAGAACTTAACACATTATCAAATACAGACTGTAAATTATCATACACAGTCTTATCCAATGACGTATAGATACGATATCCGCCCGTATAAAGCTTTTGCTTATACACCGTATAATCATCTGCATATTGCTTCTGATATGCATTAAAATCATCCATATCATCAAACTTATAACGAAACGCATAATTATCCAGCTCCATCAAATAACGAACCGAACAATCAATTGCATAGCTGGATAAATAATTGTTATACACATAATCTTTATCCTGCAAAACAATCTTTTGTTTTGACGCTTCCTCATACTCTGCCGTCGTAATCGAACCGACCTGTAACATATCATGCAAAATCTTTTGCTGTCTTGGAACTGCATTGGACATATCATTCCACGGATTGTAATAACTTGGTCGATTTGGTATCGCAACAAGATATGCTGCTTCTGCCAATGTCAGTTCACTGGAAGGCTTATTAAAATACGCCTGAGACGCACCCTCAATTCCGTAAATACCATTACCATAATTACAAGTATTTACGTAAAACTCCATAATCTTCTCTTTCGAATACTTTTTCGTCAAATCCTGTGCCAGAAAAATCTCTGTCAATTTACGAGACATCGTTGCATCTCGTGTCAAGTAAATACTACGAGCCAACTGCTGTGTAATCGTCGATGCACCATGTGCTTCATTTCCACGAGATAATACATATCTCAAACCAACACGAATAATACCTTTATAATCGACTCCATTATTCTCCCAAAATGTACGGTCTTCAATTGCCACAAACGCATTTACCACATTCTTTGGTATCTCATTATAACTTAAGTACGTATTGAAACTTGTCTCATAAAGATTCGCCAACACTTCACCTTTGTTATCATAAATGATACTACCCTCGTTAATATGAAAATCATTATCCGTACTATCTTTTGCAATTTTTCCGGCTTCGGAATAATATGGTGTCAACATCGGCAACGCATGATGATAAAATAGAAAACCAACCAAACAGCCACACACCAGACCAACACAAAACAACTTACATATCAAAGCAAAAATACCACATATCATATCCAGTAAAAACGCAAAACATAAAAGCAAATAATAACGAACATTATGCTCACAATGACTATGTATGACCTGCCATGTCAAATGATTCCGCTTCTTTTTAATTCGACGTAAACGACGTTTCGATATACGAACCGATTGCATTTTCATATCCTCACTTTCTTTCGTCATTTAAAAATATTATATACTAAATCTGCTCATATATCAATATGATTTATAACATAGAACAATACGTCATATTCACGTTTTACACAAAATACACACAACGAGTGATATAACAAAATTAACACGAAAGGACAATGATATTTATGACCAAAGAACAAATTCAACTGGAAGCCTACAAACAAATCCGCTATGCCATAAACTTAGATTTAGAAAACGATGAATTATCAGGTTTTATTCACGGCGTGATTGCATTAGAAACAGCATTATCTGAATCCATGCAAGATACACAAGATACGCAGGAACAGCCTGATGAGCCTGATAAACCACAACTTGACATCGACTTGCTCGAAAAACTTGGTAAAGAACAAAATCACATTGAACTGGCAAAGCCACTTTCGCCACCACTTACACAGCCACTAAGATGATTTGTCACACCGGACAAACATATTTCTCATAACCACAATCTATGAAAATTTGATAGATTTTATCAATATATTTATCAAAATTATCACACAAATCGCCAGACCAATAATAACAAGAAACATCATACTCATCATGATAATCCATCTGTACTATGGAATCTAAAAACGACGTTACATTCCCTGTACAAAGCTTCGCCAGATTATCATACACGTCATCAGTTTGTTTTATGTAAACTTTCTTTGCATCATTATTGACAAATAAATATAAACCGGAAATCACCGGATAAGCACAATTAGCTTGCATCCGCGGTAAAATATGTTCAATAAAATCATCTACATCTAATTTTTTACACTGCTGTAAAAATAACATAAGCCGTTCATCCTTTGTCATCGCAGACTCTAATATTTTATTCGAGTATTTATGCCAAAATTTAAAACAAATTATCAATATAATAACTAAAACACAATGAAACAACGTATTTATCATTTATCATATACCTAGTCTCTTTCCACAAATCTATGATACAATGAATTATATACCACATATCAGCAGAATCATAGTGCTTTCTATACAATACAACCAATACACATAACGAGTGTTGTATATATGATTATTAAAACAAAAGGGGATAAGACGTATGACAAAAAGAACATATCGGTTTGAAGTTGAAACGCCAAACATTGATGCTAATGACATAGAAATCCTAAAAGGAATTCTACCATACATCAAACAATCATTTACACCAAGAAAAGTTTTCTTTGTATCTGCTTTATCAAAAGAAGATGCTATTAAAATTTTGCAAAACTATTTGATAACTGCTAATATTGCAGGTGAAATCATTGAACCATTCGACGTGACATCCGTCCCACAACAATATCGCAATTTAGACTACAAAACAGTCATTTATTGGGATAATGCACGAACACTCAAGTTCAAAAGAAAAGACCAGCTATACTAAGCTGGTCTTTTATACATAATACACACATCGGATGTATATGCATAAGAGTTTTTCTCTTATTCATTCATTCATAATTAAAAAATCTACACTTGGGTATTACCAACTCAAGTGTAGATTTTTTTATGGCTCTGACATATCAGAGCCATATTTTTTTTTTAATGTTTACGCTTAAATATTGCGAGAACACCAAGCAATGTAGACATTACACCGCCCATTCCACCAAGAGCAGGAACAACACCTACATCAGCAGTCTTAACAGCTGCAACTGTAGAGTCTGATTTGGCAGGAGTATCAGATTCACCTACACCCTTGCCATCAACACCTGCTTTATCGTCAGTACCGGTACCATTATCCAGACTTACATTTGTATCCTTTGAAAGAGATACATTAAATGTATCTGTACCAGTACTCGTTACCTTACCAGAACCGATAGCCTTACCACTCTCGTCATAAGCAATAACAAGAACTTCTCCATTTGCTGCGGCATCTGCAATATCTTTCATCGTAGTATCTGCAGCTAAATCTGTGCCTGAACCAGATGCAGTTGTCATTTTATACGTCTTTGCATTCGTATAACCTAACTTCTGAACTAAGGCATCCAATGTTACTGAAGATTTTACGGAAACATTCGTTGTGGTACCGTCAGCAGAGATAACTGTCAACTTGTATGTACGAACCTCAGCATCAGACTTATCATCCTTTGAATCAGAAGAACCGTCGTCCTTTGCATCTGTACTACCAGAACCATCATTAGGTTTTGATGTTGAACCATCATCTGGCTTTGATGTTGAACCATCATCTGGCTTTGATGTTGAACCATCATCTGGCTTTGATGTTGAACCATCATCTGGCTTTGTTGTTGAGCCATCATCAGGTTTCGTTGTAGAACCATCATCTGGCTTTGTCGTTGAGCCATCATCAGGTTTCGTTGTTGAGCCATCATCTGGCTTTGTTGTATCATTCTTTGTCCACTGAGCGTAAAGTGTTGCATCAGCAGTTGTCATATAAGACTCTACCTTATCGCCACCTTCTGTAGCTGTGAACCAACCGTTAAACGTATAACCATCACGTACTGGGACAGGCATCTTATCAGCAGGAACACCTTCTGTTGCAGCAAAACGAATTGCAGGTACACTGTCACCGCCATTTGCATTGAAAGTCAACACATAAGTTGCTTCTGACCAATGAGCGTAAAGTTTCATACTCTTTCCGTCTGTAACAGATGTTACACAAATACCGCCCTCTGGTTTTGTATACCAACCAGTAAAAACATAATTTGTCTTTGTTGTTATTGGCATTGATGTAAATGGTGTCTCAATGTTTTCCGTAATTGGCTGAACCTCAGTTCCACCCTGAGAATCAAATGTCAACGTATAGTGTGACAGCTTCCAATGTGCATACAATGTCACATCTTTTACTGTTGAAAGCTCAGTTACTTTCTTTCCGCCGTCAGCTTTCGTATACCAGCCATCAAACGCATAATCAGTACGCTCTGGTGTTGGTAAATCCGTTACTACCTCATCTGCACGAACAGACATCGGAGCAATCTCATTACCACCCTGTGCATCAAATGTAACCTGATATGTGTTTGCAGTCCAATGTGCGTAAAGCATGACATCGTTTGTTACTTTATCGATTGCTGTGACTTTGTCACCACCATCTGCAGCTGTAAACCAACCATCAAACGTATAGCCATCACGTACAGTAGCAGGTAATGAATCAACACCCTTACCCTCTTTTACAGTAACAGCATCGATAGCTTTTCCACCGTTTGAATTCAGTGTGATGATGCAGTTCTTTAACGAAGTAACCTTTGTCACAATATCAGCACTGTTTACAGATACGGATTTTCCGTCAGCACCTTTGTAATGAACTTCCAGATTTGTCTTGATATCAGAACCCTCAACAGAATCTGTCACCTCTCCAATAAGTTCAAAACTCATGGTATCACCAGCATCAATTGTCGGACTCTTGTCCTCATACTTAGCAGCAGGTTTGATTGTTAAAAGACCCTCGCCTTTTCCCCAAGAAACCATAGATTTGAATGAATCAAATCTATCTGCTCCATTGTCCTGTGTAATATCGCTGCTAACATACTTTACACCGTCAGGTAATGCCATATACATTACCATTCCGCTTACATTCTTATCACTTGTGTTACGGATTGTTACATCATACTTAATCTTGTCTCCCGGCTTTACAGTAGCACTGCCACCTAAATCATTCTGCTTTACAGATACGAGAAATGGACACTCAGATTTCTTAGAATCAAAAGTAATCGCATCCTCGTTGTCAGCAACGATTGACATTGCATCAACAGATGTTGTTGACTTTGCAGATACATTCGACATGATTGGCGCAACAGCTGATGAACCAGCTACAGCAGCGCACATAAGAGCGGATGAGACTTTTAAAATGTTTTTCTTCATGCTCTTTTGTCCTTTCTATATTAATTTTTTTGCATGAGAATATAACGGATGCCCGTTAATTGCTCTTTATACATTATATATTGAACAGAATTTTTTTGCAAGCACTATTCACATTTTTATGCATATATGAGTACATATTTGTACCAAAAAATTTACAATTAAATGATTTCGGGCAAGGAATCAAGATTCCTAGATTATCATAATGGTTGACAAAAGCAACCAAAAAGAGTACAATAATATATAATAATCAACAGTAAATAAATGCCCAAATAAATTATAAAAACATGAGACCACTATAAATTATAAACTGGTATTTTTTCGTTTTCGAAAAAAATACCAGAAACAAAAATATGAAAACATGTGAAAATTATGTGAAAGATGTGATGAATTATAAATTATAAAAGAAAATATGAGAAACGTAGAGCGCCGGAAACGGCGCGAATTGCGGGTGAGACAGTGAATGAGAATGAGATAAATCGTTTCATTCCATTCTACTAACGTAAGTTTTCTTCGAAAACAGAAAGGATTGTGAGATTATGAAGAAGAGAAAAATTGTGATGAGTGTACTCATCGTTACCATGCTTGCATCTTGCATGGCATGTGGTAACATTAAAGACCATAAAGGTGAAACCCTTAAGAACAGTGTGACTGAGAAAGTCACAGTTAGCAACACAGAAGTCGCAGAAGATACCGAAAATATCGAACCTGTCGATATCAAGATTGACGACCTTAAACCACTTGCTGACGCAGGTGTCATCACTGGTGTAGAAGATATCATTGTGCCAGAAGGCACTGACGTAAATCTTAACGAACTTGTCTATGCTGACAAGAACATCGTAAAGAGTGTCGATATCGATGACAGTGCAGTAGATTACAGCAAAGCTGGCACTTACGAAGTTATCTACACTATCACCTTTGACGGTGAAAAGCTTCGTAACTATGTCAAAGAGAATAACCTTAACGTAAACTTTGACACAAATGACAAGACTATCGTCGTAAAGACTAAAGTAACTATCACTGTAGCCACAGAAGAAGATACTGAAAAAGCTATCGCAAGTGGCAATACCAACGTCGTTACGCCAGAGACTAAAGAGTCTGTTGCTGAAAGCAACAAGGCTAAAGCCAATGATAACGCTGTAACAAGCAAGTCTGCTGAAAAACCTGCTGGCAATACTAGCAACAGCAATGCTAGTAAGCATGAAAACAGTGGCAACAGCGGTAACAAC
>ERZ1106951.2572-NODE-2572-length-14100-cov-7.011036_pt1 | contig 14100 bp, 9 predicted proteins | sample MGYA00403676_ERZ1106951 | MGnify/ENA primary metagenome ERZ1106951 (study PRJEB35170, sample SAMEA104062398) | human gut metagenome | biome: human gut; feature: human-associated habitat; material: faeces | place: Denmark | collected 2012-04-23 ...
CGCTCAGTCTGGGTGTTATGACCGGCTGCGGCGTGTCCGGCACCACCGCCGACTCCACCGGCTACAGCGCCGAGAACCCGCTGGTGCTGACTCTGGCCCACGGCCTGTCCGAGACCCACACTGTCCACATCGCCATGACCCAGTTCGCGGACGAGGTCGCTGAAAAGACCGATGGCCGCATCCAGGTCAAGATCTTCCCCAACGGCCAGCTCGGCAGCGAAAACGAGAACCTTGAGCAGCTGCAGGCCGGCGTTATCGCCATGACCAAGGTTTCTGCACCCGGTCTGGCTACCTACAACGATGCCTTCAACACCTTCGGCCTGCCCTATATCTTCAACGATACCGATGACTTCTACCATGTCATGGACTCGCAGGAGATGCAGGACTTCTTCCTCTCCACCGGTGACGACGGCTTTGTCACGCTGACCTATTACACCTCCGGCGCACGCTCCTTCTACACGAAGGATCGCGCCATCCGCACGCCCGCCGACCTGAAGGGCCTGAAGATCCGCGTGCAGGATATGAAGAGCCAGACCGACATGATGAGCTATCTGGGCGGCATTCCCGTCGCCATGTCCTACGGCGACGTTTACACCTCGCTGCAGACCGGCATCATTGACGGCACCGAGAACAACGAGACCGCCCTGACCACCGGCAAGCATGGCGAGGTCTGCAAGGTCTACTCGGTGGACCAGCACGCCATGATCCCCGACGTCCTCATCATGAGTGAGAAGGTCTGGGAGACCATCAGCCCAGAGGATCAGGAAATCATTCTGGAGGCCGCCCACGATTCCACCGATGCCCACAAGGTCATGTGGGACACCGCTGTGGAGGAGGCCGTCAAGGAAGCACAGGAGACGATGGGCGTTGAGTTCGTCTATGACGTCGACAAGGAAGCCTTCCGCGAGGCAACCCAGCCCATGATCGAAGCCTACGAGGAGCAGTATCCCGGCGTCAAGACGCTGCTGGATACCATCGACGCCGCAAGAGGGGAGGAGTAAGCCATGAAAAACACCTTTGCTGCCATCAAATTCTGGATGGACAAAATTTTGAGCATTGCCTGCGCCGTACTGCTTACCTTTATGACGGTGCTGGTTCTGATTCAGGTTTTCTCCCGCTATATCCTCAACAGCCCCGTCGCTTTCACCGAGGAGCTTGTCCGCTACAGCCTGATCTGGACCGGCTTCATCGGCGCGGCCTACGCCTTCTCCACCCGGGAGCACATGTCTCTGACCCTCATCCGCGACAAATTCACCGGCAAGGCGCACACCGCCCTGCTGGTGGTCATCGATGGTCTGATTCTGCTGATGGCCATCTTCGTATTCACTATCGGCGGCTTTAAGCTGGCTGTCTCTGCCAGCCGCGAGTTCTCGGCCCTGCTGGGTATTCCCCGCAGCCTTGTTTACTCCATCGCCCCGATTTCCGGCGTGTTCATCGTCTTGGCGCAGATCATCAACATCTATGAGGACGTCACCGGCGAAAAAGTTGAATCCAAGGAGGGTGCAGACAAATGAGTATCACCATGACCACCGTTATCCTGTTCGCCGTGTTCGGCGTGCTGCTGTTCCTCGGCGTGCCAATCTCCATCAGCATTGTGGCGTCGTCTATCGTGACCGCCATGTCCACCCTGTCCTGGGACCAGATCACCTTTATCACGATGCAGAAGATGAACTCCGGCGTGGAGAGCTTCTCACTGCTTGCTGTGCCCCTGTTCATTCTGGCCGGCAACATCATGAACAACGGCGGTATTGCCAAGCGCCTGGTCAACTTTGCCCAGCTGTTCGTCGGCAAGATCCCCGGCTCCATGGCGCAGGCCAACATCCTGGGCAACATGCTGTTCGGCGCGCTGTCCGGCTCCTCCGTTGCTGCCGCATCCGCCATGGGCGGCTGCATCAGCCCCATTGAGGAAGAAAACGGCTACGACCCCGCCTACTCCGCCGCCGCCAACATTGCCTCCGCCCCCACCGGCCTGCTGATTCCCCCGACGTCTGCCTTCATTGTCTACTCCACCGTCGCGGGCGGTGTCTCCATCTCCACGCTGTTCATGGCCGGTTACATTCCCGGCATCCTGATGGGCCTGTGCTGCATGGTCGTTGCGTTCATCGGCGCAAAAAAGGCTGGCATGAAAGCCACCGGCATTGACCACAGCCAGAGCGTGCTGAAAACCGTCTGGGATGCAGTTCCGTCCCTGCTGCTCATCGTCATCGTCATCGGCGGCATCGTCTCCGGTGTCTTTACCGCCACCGAGGGCGCAGGCATCGCGGTTCTCTACTGCCTGATTCTTTCCATCATCTATAAGAGCATCGACTTCAAAGGCTTCCTTGGCATCCTGCTCAACTCCGCCAAAACGTCCGGCATCATCCTGTTCCTGATTTCTGCCTCCTCTGCCATGTCCTTTGTTATGGCCTACTCCGGCATCCCGGCAGCCATCTCCAACGGCCTGATGAGCCTGACTGAAAACAAGTACATCATCTTCCTGCTCATGAACATCATCCTGCTGGTCATCGGCATGTTCATGGACATCACCCCGGCCATCCTGATTTTCACCCCGATCTTCCTGCCCATCGCCACCAGCTTTGGCATGACGGAGATCCAGTTCGGCGTTATGCTGATCTTCAATATGTGCCTGGGCAACATCACCCCGCCGGTCGGCTCGGTTCTGTTCGTCGGCTGCGGTATCGGCCATGTCTCCATCGAGCAGGTCACGTCCAAGCTGATCCCCTACTTTGTAGCACTGGTTGCCGCCCTGCTGGCTGTCACCTACATCCCGGCCCTGTCTCTGGGCCTGCCCAGCCTGATGGGCCTGATTTAAATATTGGCTGATTAAAATAGTACAGCCCCCGCCAAGCTCTATGAGTTTCCGGCGGGGGCTGTGCTGTTATTTTGCCGATGTATCTGCTGCTTTTTTATTCCTTTGCCACCGTAGTGGTCAAACGGTGGTCAAGAATCTTCCATGCACAGCACGCAGTATTCCGAAAATATCTTGGAAAAATTGGACGATTCGCTCGTAAAAGGTTGACGCGGCTGCGTTCGGGGGTATATCATATTTATATAGATCTTTGCGCGGGGGGAGGAACGCACGATGATCCGAATCGGCATTGTGGACGATGAAAAACAAGAAAGAGACCAACTGAAACAGGCACTGGCGCGGTTTGGCGCGGAGAACGGCACAGAACTGAACGTACAGGAGTTCGACTGTGCGGCAGTCTATCTGGCGGCGCAAGACCGTGATTTTGACATTTTATATCTGGACATTGATATGCCACAGATGTCCGGCATGGAACTGGCCGAAAAAATCCGGGAGACAGATCAAGACGTCATCCTCATTTTCTGCACGAATTTGCAGCAATTCGCGCTGAACGGGTACAGTGTCGGCGCGCTGGGCTTTATTGTAAAGCCGATACAATGGTACTCCTTCCATATGTATCTGACGCGGGCGCTGAAGGTGCTGCAAAAGCGCGCCGGTCAAAAGACGGCGCCGCCGCACATTGTCGTCAAGGACGGCACCGTGACGCGGCTGCTGGATGCAGCGGAAATCGCCTATGTGGAGGTGCGCCAGCACGACCTGCTGTACAACCTGTGCGGCGGGGACGGTAAAACCGAGATCATCAAAAACCGCGGTTCGATGCAGGAAATCGCGGCGCAGCTGACGCCCTACGGCTTTGTGCGATGCAGCGCCAGTTATCTTGTGAACCTGCGCTGTATCACGGCGGTAAGCCGTATGAATGTCTATATCGGCGGGGCGGCACTGCCCATCGGGCGCACCTACAAGGACGCCTTCACCGAAGCATTCTCCCGATATATGGCAAAAAAGGAGTGGGAAGACCCGTGCCGGTCATAAATTGGATACTGATCCAGCAAGTCCAGCTGGGTATGATTCTATGCGCCTGCCTGTTTGTCCCGTGGGGGCAGCGCCGCAGCTGCTTCGTTCCGCGGCTGGCGGCGGGTGTATGGGGCTTTCTTGCGCTGACGGACACCCTGACATTCCTGCCGCAGTGGGCAAAATTGCTGCTGTATACGACGCTGCTGTTTGGTCTGATATGGTTCAGCTTTGACTGCAGCCCGCTGCACGCCCTGTTTTATACAACCTGTGCCTACGCGGTGCAGCACATTGCCAGTAAGCTGGCCTATATGCCCATTATTTGGCTGCTTCAGCATGGGCGCACGGACAGGCTCGTCCAGTTTGTTATTCTGCTTTTCAGCAACCTTGTGGTCTGTCTGGTCATCTACCTGCTGTTCACCCGGCGCATCCGGCGCGGGCGCCTGCTGTTTGACAATGTCAAGACCGTGCTGTACTCCGGCTTTTTTCTGATTGCCGCGGTCTACCTGAGCGTTGTGCTGGAGGATGTTCTGGACAGCAGCGCAGAGTCCTACATGACCGCCTATCTGGCGCTGAATGCGTTCTGCATCCTGTTTGCCATCACGATTCTGGCGCTGGAATTTTCAAATTGCAGCATCAAGAGTCTGGAACAAGAGAATGAAACGCTGGCGCAGCTGCTGGAATGTGACAAGCAGCAGTATGAGCAGGCAAAAAAAGACATGGAAAAAATCAACATCCGCTACCATGACCTGAAACAGCAGTATTCCCGCGCCACAGATGAGGAACGCGCCCGTCTGGAAGAAGAGATGGACAACCTGAACCTGCGCTATCTCACCGGGAATAAGGCGCTGGACATCACGCTGACCCAAAAGTCGGCACTCTGCGGGCAGGCAGGTATTCAACTGGTCTGCTCGGCAGACGGCAGCTGTCTGGAGAATATGAAGCACTACCACATTTACTCCCTGCTGGGCAATGCGCTGGACAATGCCATTGAGTGTCTGACGCAGGTAAACGATGCGTCTAAGCGGGTCATCACACTGGACATAAGCCGCTGCCGTGACATGGCGGTCATCCGCGTGCAGAACTACACCCCCGCACCGCCGACGCTGCGGGACGGCGCTATCGTCACAACCAAGCAGGATACCGAGGAGCACGGCTACGGCATAAAAAGCATCAAAAGCATTGCCGAGCTGTACGGCGGCACGGCAGACTGCTTTGTGGAGGACTCGATTTTTTACCTGGTGGTCACCTTCCCCTGCGGGAAAAGCCAAAAAGAAACTGCATAACCCAAAAGCGACTGCCTTTCGGCAGTCGCTTTGCTTTTGTGTCATTTGTGCCGTGTTTTTTGACGTTTGCGCCAACTCCATTGACCCGGTCAACGCTTCCCTTTATGATAGCTTTGTGAAAAAGATATGAAAGGTTTCTGCAAAAGGGAAGTGCGCAGTCCTTGGCAGCAAGCGCATCGTATCATTCATCTGTGACAGTTTAGGAAGGAGAAAAACCTATGGCACAAAAGGAAACCTCAAGCAAGTCCCGCCGTTGGCTGGGCTTGTCCGGCGCGGCTGTGCTGGTGGCCAACCTTGTCCTGACCGGAACGACTATTGCGTTCCAGCAGGAAGGCGAAGTCAACCACGCACTCGGCATCGAAGGCGGTGACGCATCTTACGGCGGCACGGAGTTCTCCGCTGACGGCACCCTGTCTGACGCAAGCTACGAAAAGTACATCGAAGCCGCTTATCAGTTCTGTGAGCAGGAAGAGGAAGAGGGCAGCGTGCTGCTCTACAACCGCAACAATGCCCTGCCGCTTTCCGAGTCTGAGCGCAACGTCACGGTCTTTGGCCGCGGCAGCATCGACCCGGTGTTCCGCAGCACGGCAGGCGGTTCCTCCACAAACCCGGATTACCAGAAAACCCCCGTTGACGCCCTGCAGGATGCCGGCTTCAACGTGAACCAAACCGTGCTGGACGCCTACGCTTCCGCCGAAGCGCCGAAAGCAAGAAGCGTTTCCAGCGTGGGCGAATATGACCCGGCACTGTTCACCGGCAGCGTCACCGACTCGTTTGCGTCCTACGGCGATGTCGCGTTTGTTACGCTGTCCCGCTTTGCCACCGAGGGCAACGACCTTGCGATGGTCAACGACGAGGGCAAGCGTATGCTGGAGCTGGACGACAACGAGAAGGCGATCTTCCAGAAAATCAAGGATTCCGGCAAATTCAAGAAAACCGTCGTCCTGCTGAACTCCGTCTTTGCGATGGAGATGGACTGGCTGGACGAGTACAATGTTGACGCTGTGCTGTGGGTCGGCAACCCCGGCTTCTACGGTATGCCCGGCGCCATCCGCGTTGTGACCGGTGAGGTCAACCCCTCCGGTCACACCACCGCCACCTTTGCCGCCAACTCCCTGTCTGCGCCCAGCGCCGAAAACTTCGGTCTGCACGCCTACAACTACGGCAGCAAAACGCCCCGCGCGGCAGGTGACAGCTTTGTCAGCTATAACGAGGGCATCTACGTCGGCTACCGCTACTACGAGACCCGCTACGAAGACACCATCCTCGGTCAGGGCAACGCCGATTCCACGGTTGGCACCAAGGCCTCGACCGACGGCTGGAACTACGCCGAGGAGGTCTGCTTCCCCTTCGGCTACGGTCTGTCCTACACGACCTATGAGTACAGCCTTGACAAGCTGGACTACAACAGCGACACCGACACCTTCACGGCGACTGTCACGGTGAGCAATACCGGCGACAGGGACGGCAAGGCTACGGTGGAGCTGTACGGACAGTCCCCCTACACCGACTACGACAAGCAGAACAACGTCGAAAAGTCCTCGATCCAGCTGCTGGGCTATGACAAAATCGACGTGGCCGCAGGTGCATCCGAGACTGTCACGGTTGATGTGCCCGGCTACTTCCTCGCGTCCTATGACGCCAAGGGCGCGAAGGGCTACATCCTCGATGCGGGCGATTACTACTTCGCCGTCGGCAACGGCGCACACGAGGCACTGAACAATGTGCTGGCCGCCAAGTGCGGTGACGCCGTTGCGGGCAAGCTGATCGATCAGGACGGCAATGTCGTCACCGGCAACACCGCCGCTGTGGCCACCTGGACCGCCCCCAACACCGAGGTCGATACCCAAAAGTACCGCAACTCCCGTTACAACAGCGATGTGGAAGTCACGAATACCTTCGACGACGCCGATGTGAACTACTGGGCGAACGACGACGAAAAAATCACCTACCTGTCCCGCAGCGCGTGGGATACGACCTACCCCACCACGCTGGAGACCCTGACGGTCAACGATAAGCTGTACAACGGTCTGAATATGCAGACCTACGTCAAGGCAGCCGACGCCAAGAGCGTTTCCGACTTCAACCTCGGCGTGGAGCTGGATGAGAAGATCAACTTCAGCGATATGATCGGCGTCGCCTTCGACGACCCGAAGTGGAACGACTTCCTTTCTCAGCTGACGCTGAGCGATCTGCTCATCAACATGGGCGACTCCAAGGGCATCAAGGCTGTCAAGGCTGTCAACAAGCCCGGCTGCACCATCGTCGATGGTCCCGAGGGCATGAACGGTCAGTTTAAGTACGGCGACCGCCGCAACTGCACCGGCTGGGCTACGCTGCCCATCGTCGGCGCAACCTGGAACCACGATGTACAGACCCGCTTTGGCGAGATGTACGGCGAGGATGCGCTGTATGCGTCCATCCCCATCGCCTACGCGCCCGGCGCGGACACCCTGCGTTCTCCCTATTCCGGTCGTACCTCTGAGTATTTCTCCGAGGACGGCGTTCTCAGCTACTATGCTGCCAAGGCCGTTTCCCACGGTATGCGCAACAAGGGTCTGATCGGTACGGTCAAGCACTTCTTCCTGAACGAGCAGGAAGCCGGTCGTCAGGGCATCTCCACCTTTGCGAACGAGCAGGCCATCCGCGAGATCTATATGCGCGCCTTTGAGGGTTCTCTGGCTGAGGGCGATTCTCTCGGCGTTATGACCGCTTACAACCGTATCGGCGTTATGTACGCTGCCGCCAACCAGGGCATCCAGCACATCCTGCGCGACGAGTGGAACTACGGCGGCTACATCATCGACGATGCGCTGACTGCGTCCGAGTATTCCTCCGCCCCCGAAATGCTGATGGCGGGCAACAACATCTTCTGCCTGGATACCGCCCGCCCGAACGAAATCGAGAAGCTGATCACCAGCACCGATGACGGCGACCTGCTGCAGAAGGTCATCGACTCCAACCATTATCTGTACTACATCATGCTGCAGTCCTCTATGGGCGGCTCCGGCGCGGAGGACGTTGTCGTTTCCGACGCAGCCCCGTGGTGGCAGACGACCCTGCGCGCTCTCGATGTTGTGTTCTGCGCACTGGCCGTTGCCGCTGTCGTGATGTATGTGCTGCATACCTACACGGACGTTTTCTCCGAGGAAAAGCGGAAGAATCGTGCCGCCAAAAAGAATTGATGGAGGTGGAACCTGATGAATAAAGGCTTGAAAAATAAAGGGCTGGGCAGCTGGTTCTGCCTTGCCGCAGCGCTGGTCGCGCTGATCACCGGCATTGTATTCCTGCTCACACAGGCCACGGCCGCCCCTCTGGGTCACTCCGGCACGATGGCCGGCGTGGTGCTGCTGGTCGGTGCTGCCGCTTCGCTCGTTTTCTTCTTTGTTTCTGTTCCGTTCAGCGCGCTGATTCAGGCGGTCATTTATAATATCGCCCTGTATCTTGTTGTTGTGCAGTTGTATTTCGTCTTTGCCGACGTCATCAACCATGTCACCTTTGCGGGCGGCAACGCCGGTCTGTGCGTGTTTTATATGGTCGGCACGTTCATTGCCTGCCTGCTCAGCGTGATTGCCTGCTTCTGCAAGCAGACGAAAACCGGCGAGGCAAAAGCCACCGGCAAACAGTTTGCTGCCGCCGGTGCGGTGGTCGTGGTCGCTGCGGTCTGCGTGGGCGGTTTCTCCCTGCAGAGCAGCAGCCTGCCCTCGGCCGACGATGCGGCGGTTGCCCCCGATGCGGCGCAGACTTCTGCCGAGGGTCCCGTTATGAACTACAACGACAACGAGTATGTCTCCAAGACGCTGGATGACCTTATTGCCATCCCGCAGGAAACCTGGGAAGCCAAGGAGCCGAACGGGGAAGTCGCCTACTTCTTCGAGGGTCAGTACACCGAAGGCTTCAGCACCGTCGTGGATCCGGCCTGTCTGGATATGTACTGCTACACCGACGGTTCGATGTGGGGTTCTTTCAGCGGTCCCAGCACCTCCGTGGGCGGCGACTCTATCTCCCATGTTTACGGCTACTGGTACAACTACGATGAAAACGGCGAGAAGAACTTCGTCATTCATCTGCTGGGCAACCAGGACGCCGACGGCACTGTGCGCCCCACCGATGTGGATGGCGGCGCCGATGCGGATGTCTTCATCTTTGACACCGACCACGGCGCATACAGCATGGAAGCCAGCCTGAGCTATGGCGTTTATGGCGGTGCGTTCACCCGTAACATCAACATCTACGGTCAGCCCTATGCCCCTGCCAAGAGCCTGACGATTGATGCCTCCAACCTGCGCACCTTCTACACGGGCGACACCTTCAACCCGGCTGAGCTGGTTGTGACGGCTACCCGCGCCAACGGTGCGGAGGAGTCCATCTGGGGCGGTCGCTTGACCTTCACCGGTTACGACAGCGACACCACAGGCACCAAGACCGTGACGGCCTCCTTCCTGGGTGCGACCGCTACGTTTGAAGTGCAGGTCGAGGAACTGGTCACCGAGCAGTACACGGGCAGCTATGAGCTGGTGCAGGGTGAGACGCCCACCGCAACGGATGCCGTGCTGCTGGTGGATTACTCCCACAAGGTCTGCACGCTGACTGCCGCCGACGGCTCTGCCTCCATCACCGGCACGCTGGTGGATGCGCAGGACGATGCCCTTACCATGACCCTGAACGGCAGCGATGCCCTGACGGTGCCCATCACCGAGGGTGAGGACGGCAGCAAGCAGCTGACCATCCCCGCCCACGACGAAATCGTCTCCGGCTGGGGCTCCAGCACCACCTACTCCATCAACGAGGCTGTGGTCACGCTGGCGGCAGAGTAAGCGTCCATTGCCCCTGATGAAACCTAACGGTACTTGCTGAATGAAAGCCGCGTCTGATGTCTGCTTGCAGGCGTTGGATGTGGCTTTTCTTATGAGAAGGGAAAACCATATGCAAAATACAGAACTTTTGCTGAAAGAATTGACCTTGGAAGAAAAATGTGCGCTGCTTTCCGGCGCGGAAACCTTCAAAACGCGGGGTATGCCCGAACACGGCATCCCGCAGATCTGGCTGTCGGACGGTCCCCACGGCTTGCGCAAGCAGGCGGGGGAGAGCGACCACTTGGGGCTGAACCCCAGTGTTCCCGCCACCTGCTTCCCCACGGCGTCGGCTGTTGCGAACAGCTGGGATGCCGCGCTGGGCGAGGAAATCGGCGCAGCCTTGGGCGAGGAAGCCGCTGCGCAGGAAGTCGGTGGTGTTGGGACCGGGGCTTAACATGAAGCGCAACCCGCTGTGCGGGCGCAGCTTTGAGTATTTCTCCGAGGACCCGTATCTCGCGGGCAAGCTGGCGGCGGGATATATTCGCGGCATCCAGTCCAAGGGCGTAGCCGCCTGCCCGAAGCACTTTGCCGTCAACAGTCAGGAAACGCGGCGTATGGCTTCGGATTCCATCGTGGACGAGCGCACCCTGCGGGAAATTTACCTGACCGGGTTTGAAATTGCCGTCAAAGAGGGGCATCCCCGCAGCATTATGTCGTCCTACAATCTTGTGAACGGTACCTATGCCAACGAGAATAAGCACCTGCTCATGGAGATCTTGCGCGGTGAGTGGGGCTTTGACGGCGCGGTCATCACCGACTGGGGCGGAAGCAACGACCACGCGCTGGGTGTGAAAAACGGCTCCACGCTGGAAATGCCCGCGCCCGGCGGGGACAGCGTGCGCGAACTGCTGGCGGCGGTGGAAAGCGGGAAAATCACCGAATCTGACATCGACGCCCGCTTGTCAGAGCTGCTGCCGCTGGTGTTTGATACCAAGGCTGCGCTGGACGCTGCCCCGCGCGAGTTTGATGCGGCAGCTCATCATGCGCTTGCCCGCCGCGCCGCCGCGGAAAGCCTTGTGCTGCTGAAAAACGAGGGCTCTTTGCTGCCGTTGGCGGCGGGTAGCAAGGTGGCTGTCATCGGCGACTTTGCCAAAAATCCGCGCTATCAGGGCGCAGGCTCCAGCATGGTGAACTCGACACAGGTGGATGTGCTGCTGGATAAGCTGATCGACTCCGAGTTGAACGTCATCGGGTATCAGCAAGGCTTTGACCGCCACGGTAAGCCGGATGCTGCTTTGCAGAAATCCGCCTGCGAACTGGCGACACAGGCAGATACAGTTATTTTGTGCATGGGTCTGGATGAAATCGCCGAGAGTGAGGGTCTTGACCGCAGCAATCTGCGCCTTGCGCAAAATCAGGTGGATCTGCTGCAGGCTGTGGCAGCCGTCAACCCGAAAATTGTCGTGGTATTGTACAGCGGCAGCGTAGTCGAAACGCCGTGGCTGGACAACTGCCAAGCCCTGTTGTACGCCGCCTTAGGCGGTCAGGCGGGGGCGGGCGCCGTTGCGGATGCGCTGACCGGCAAGGTCAATCCCTGCGGCAAGCTGGCAGAAACATGGCCGTTGACCTACGCCGACATCCCCAGCGCCGCCGACTTTGCCACCCGCCGCAAGACCGTGGAGTACCGCGAAGGGCTGTACATCGGCTACCGCTACTTTACCACGGCGGAAAAAGCTGTGCGCTTCCCGTTTGGCTATGGCATGAGCTACACGACGTTTGCGTACAGCGATATGGCTGCCGATGAACAGGGGGTCAGCCTTACCGTAACGAACACCGGCAGCGTAGCAGGCACGGAAATCGTGCAGCTGTATGTTGCCAAAAAGGACAGTGAGCTTTTCCGCCCTGCAAAGGAACTGAAAGGCTTTGCCCGCGTAACGCTTGCCCCCGGTGAGAAACAGCGCATCACCATTACGCTGGACGATAAGGCGTTACGTTTCTGGAATGTCAAGGCTAACCGCTGGGAAATCGAGGGCGGCGAGTACGAGCTGCTTGTCGGCGCAAGCGTGGAGGACATCCGGCTGTGCGAGAAAATCTCCGTGCATGGAACGGCTACCGTGCATCCGTATGAGGATAGGGACCTGGATTGCTATTATAAGGGCGATGTGCTGCACGTTTCCGATGCAGACTTTGAAAAGCTGCTGGGGCATCCCATCCCGAAAGGCAAAACCAAAATTGACCGCAATCTGACCTTGGGCGAACTGAACCACGCCCGCAGCCCGCTGGGCTGGTTTGTCTGGCTTGTGCTGACGATCCTGCTGGATGTCAGCTATAAGCGCGGCAAGCCGGACCTGAACATCTTGTTCCAGTACAATATGCCCCTTCGGGCCCTGGCAAAGATGACGAACGGTGCCATCAGCATGGGCATGGTGGACGGCATTGTCATGGAATTGCAGGGCTTCTGGATCCTGGGTCTTGTGCGGGTGATTTATGAAGCAATTAAGAATGTGGTGCTGAATGCGCAGATGGAAAAGCGTCTGCGCGGCGCTTGATGGAGGTTGCATTATGCAGTTTTGGAATAATTTTGCGGCAAAACACCCCGCCGCAGCCAAGTGGGTGCGCGAGGGCGGTCTGTTCGTCATCGTGTCGAACCTGATTACCGTGTTCAAGTATCTGCTGCTGCAATTTTTGCCCGCTGCGTTCAGCAGTCTGCCGGTGGTGGATTTCGGCTGGCCCGGCGTGGATGTGACCCTGTTTGGGGAAACCTTCAAATGGAACATCCTCGGCTACGATGCCGCCCACGGCGGTCTGCCGTATTTCTGCGCTTACATGATTGCTATGGTCATCGGCGAGTGCATTAACTTCCCGATCCAGCGCAATTTCGTGTTCCGCAGTAAGGGCAATTTAGGCAAGCAGATTGCGTGGTATGTGCTGGCTTTCTGCGTCATCACCTGCATCGTCAACTCCATCAACTGCGTATGGGTTGCCGTAGCCGGGCTGCTGGTGCCGGACTTTATTTATAACATCGGCACGACGGTTTTGAACGGCGGCGTGTCTATGGTCATTTTCTTCTTTGTCAACAAAATCATCTTCCCTGAAAGCGGGAAGTGATGGAGAGAATATCACTTTACGAGCGCCGCAGATAACGGATTGCAGTTTTGGATGATGAGCAAGCCCTGCTGATGAAATCCGTCATAGGTGGATTGTCGCCGTGAATTGTGAACGTCTTGTAAGCAATTTGCGCTTACTATTGACCGACTGATAATGACTGGAGTAAAAAGAGCCCGGAGGGCCTTACCAAATCGGTAAGGTTCTCCAGGCTCTTTTTTCTCGCCGGAAAGTGCATTCAAAAGGGTTATACAGAATAACGATACAACACGGAAGGGAAGAGAACTTCTAATTAGACCAATTCTGAAGGCATAAACGTAAAATGCCTGACAATCATTTCATAACCACCTGCATGGATGGTGCAGCCGAACGGGGATATATGTCTGCTTCAAGATTTATACATTCTTCACGAGCAGTGCCTGATACGGTTCCAGTTCTACATCCGCCAGCCAGACGGGCTGACCGTCTGCGGAACGGTAGCTGCCGCCCAAAGCGTCAAGACCGGCCCCTGCCGGGTACTCGGTAAAGTTGAACAGCCCCACCAGCGTTTCCTCGCCGTGCTTGCGTACCAGTGCCAGGACGCCGGGGTTGTGGGTGTCCCAGGTGGTTACCCAAGCATCCGGGGCAAAGCACTCGTCTGCCCGCATTTTGCGCAGTTCTTCCATGCCCTGCCACAGCTTGTTCGGCAGCGTACCCTTTTGGGTGCGCTGTTTTGCCTTCTCCCAGTTAAACGCACTGCGGTGCAGGTTGCGGCTGTCGTCTGCCCGATTGGGGTCGGACTTATAATCCCAGCCGTTGAGCTGGGCAATCTCGTCGCCGGAGTTCAGCATCGGAAATCCCTGCAAAAATGCCATGACGCTATGCAGCAGCAGGTCGCGGCGGACCGCGTAGTCCAGCGCGATCGTATCGCCCGATTCCAGTGCCTGCTCCACTCCGCACAGGCTGGCGGTGGTGCCGCAGCTGCGGGCATCGCCGGTAGCAGGGTCATAGTTGTACAGCTCTCCCTTTGCCCAGCTTCCGGGGAAATCGCCCGTATAAAAATGGTAGAGATATTCCTTGTGCTTTTGGGGGTCAATATCCAAACGGTTCTCAG
>ERZ1106951.2576-NODE-2576-length-14081-cov-3.293455_pt1 | contig 14081 bp, 7 predicted proteins | sample MGYA00403676_ERZ1106951 | MGnify/ENA primary metagenome ERZ1106951 (study PRJEB35170, sample SAMEA104062398) | human gut metagenome | biome: human gut; feature: human-associated habitat; material: faeces | place: Denmark | collected 2012-04-23 ...
TTGTCTATCTCCTCTTCGCACGAGGTGGCAAGCATGCTCATCATTCCCACAGCCACCATTCCAAGGTTTCTATATAAATGCATTGTTTTCATGTTCGTAATAGTTTATAGGATTAATAACCCGGATTGTTGGGTAACAAGTTGGGACACAACTCCACATCATGTGTAGGCAGCGGCCACAAATATTCGCGTTCGGGGAAGATGCGTTTAGCACCCTGCGAACAATAACCGGCATTAAAGAGAGCTGCAAAGTCTGCTAAACCATCTTCGTCGATTTGCGGAGTCATTCCCCAGAACCAGAGGTTCTTGTTCACGATATTGTTCAGCAATTCTGTGGGGTCAATAAGCATGATGTAATTGTAACCATTCAATGCTTTTCCTGCCAATTTCCAACGCATCAAGTCTTGCAGGCGTTGGTTCTCCATAGCAAACTCCATGCGGCGCTCTATACGCAGGGCACGTCGCAGTTCGGTTTGGTTGGTAGTGGTCACGGCAGGATAACTATCAGTAGCTGTTACATTCACACCATAAGCACGAGCACGTACCATATTAATGGCTTTCAGCACGCTGTCGTCAATCAGGTTCTGTTCTATCATGGCTTCAGCATAAATCAACAGTACGTCAGCATAGCGCATTATGATATAGTCTTGTTCTACCTTTTGGTCTACTGTCCACGTAGCATCAATACCTTTCTTCCACAACAATCCTGTATATGAACTATATTGATTCACGATACGGGTATCTTGGTTGCTTTGTGTCTTACCTGTGGTATAGTTCATTACAGTTTTAGCTGCAGGACTGGGGTCGTATTCGAAACCACAGTGCTCGGTATTGAATTCAACGATGGTCATTGTACAACGCGGGTCACGGTTCTTGAAAGGCTTGCGAGGATCAAACAACGGTGATTCGTCAATAGGTAGCCCGTCAGTACAGAGATATGAGGCCAAGAGGTCCCATGAGGGATTGTATGAGCCATATCCTCCGGCATTACGAGGAAGACCGTTCTTCACAATCCAGGAATCGAGCATCACTTCGTTTTCAATGGAGCGAGGTATCACGAACACTTTCTCGTCATTCAGTTTGGTGCTCTGCTTGAAAAGTTTAGCATAGTCAGGTTCCAAAGAATAGAGTTTAAGATCCATACAAGCTTTGGCGGCTTGTGCAGCTATCTCATAATCACCCATATAGAGGGCAAAGCGCGCTTTCATAGCCAGGGCTGCTCCTTTGGTAGGATGGATATTTTCGTCTTTTCCATAGCTTTCAGGCAAACCGGCAATGGCTTTATCGAAATCAGCATACACCAAAGGAATCACTTCCGCTTTAGGTCTGCGACCACGTTGCAAAGCTTCGGAAATGGTTATAGTCTCTTCCTGATAGGGCACATCACCATAAAAGAAGATCAGTTCAGCATATTTGCAGGCACGACAGAAATAAGCCTCACCGGCATAACGATTATAAACTTCCTCGGTCACAGCACTCTTTGCCTTGTGAATATTTTCGAGCATTGTGTTGGTGCGGGCAATAAGTTTGAATGATTGCTGCCACAAAGCATATACTTCATACTGCTGGCCGTTCAGGGTTCCATCAAGCACGGTTCCACCACTTCCCGGGTTACGGTTCGTCTGACGATAGGTTGTGTTGTCCGACCATTGTTCGGATGAGCTAAGAGGTTCTTGCCAATAACCTAAAATATAGAAATCATTGGAAGCCAAACGCAATTCTGTTTCGGATGTGTACCAAGACTCGGTATTACCTTGCGATTTGGGTACCAAGTCCATGCTCTCGCAAGCAGCAAGACTCAGGCACATTCCGGCTAATAATATCTTTGTTTTCATATTCTATTCCTATTTATTTAAAAGTTAACTTGTATACCCATTACTAAAGAGGTGGTAATAGGATAATCCGATGTACCCATTTCAGGATCCCAACCACTAGGGAAATTGCTCAAACAAAAGAGACCACTCACATAGAAGCGGGCACGGTTTATACCGGCTTTTTGTGTCCAACTCTTAGGCAGGGTATAGCCTAATGTGATATTCTTCAAACGGAAGTATGAACCGTTGAACATCCAGAAGTTAGAGGTAGCATAGTTATTGCTCTTCGACACATTCGAAAGGCGGGGATACTTGGCTGCTAAATTCTCTTCAGTAGTATTGAAAGGACTCCAATATTTACCCTCGAGAATGGCTGGTACGTTACCATAGTTATCACGCAAAGGTTGTACCATAGAAGTAGAGAGGTAAGAATTTTGCTTGCCGATGCCTTGGAAAGCAAGACTGAAGTCAATGCCTTTGTACGAAGCGTTAAGGCTACCACCATACTGGAAACGAGGCAGTGAGTTACCCAAAGGTACACGGTCGTATTCGGGACTGATTACACCATCGGGTACACCATCGGGACCACTGATGTCACGATACTTCAAGTCACCAACTGTAACGGTAGTACTAGTGCGAGCCGAGTTGTTCACTTCTTCTTGAGTTTGATAGATACCCTCACACACATAACCATAGAATTCATTGAAGAGCACGCCGGCACGTTTAATCTTACCACCGCTGATTTGCTCACCATCATTCATATAATCAATCTTTGAAAGGAAGTCGGAGAAATTCACATTTACACCATACTTAAAATCTCCTATCTGGTCGTTCCATGCCACTTCAATATCATAACCATGAGTAGACATCTTACCTGCATTCGTACTAGGGTTGTTATATCCCATGAAGTAAGGGATTTCAATATTCAGCAACATGTCCTTGGTCTCTTTCCAATAGTAATCGAAATGAAACTGCAGACGGTTGTTCAAAAAGTTGACATCCAGACCTAAGTCAGTACTGGTAGTCGTTTCCCAAGTAATATCTTCTACAGCCAACACAGCAGGACGAGCAGTTTTATCAGAAACTACACTTCCATCAGCCATATAGAAAAGTGAATTACCAAAACTCATCAGAGCAATGTAGGGGAAGTAGTTGCTGCCGATACGTTCGTTACCTAACATACCCCACGAACCACGCAACTTCAAGAATGAGAGCCAATCCCACTTGAGGTTCTTCATGAACTTCTCTTCACTCGCTACCCAACCAGCTGAAAATGAAGGGAAAGTACCCCAACGATAACCTTTGGCAAAACGTGAACTACCATCGTGACGCACGTTAGCCTGGAACAGGTAACGATCGGCATACGAATAAATAACACGGCCAAAAACAGAGTTTGAAGTATACTCTGAACCTGTACCGCTATTGGTTTGGAAATCTTCCGAACCGATATTGAGGTAAGGATAACCGGTCAGTTCATATTTATCGCGCGCAGCACCGAGACTTTCGCTCTTCATATAGTAGTTTTCGAAACCGGCCATTACTGTGAGATTATGACTGCCAAAGGTTCCCATATAGTTGGCAATTGCCTGGCTAGTGACATTATAATCATCGTTACGAGTTTCTGTGAGCGAATTGGTAGTCCAAGTGCTCCCGGAGTCGAAATAACCGCCAAAGGTTTCGGGATCATCGGGCAAGGTGTATCCACATGAGTTTTTAAACGCTTTCTTCTTTTGATAGTTGATAAAAGGAGATACGATACCCGAGATGCTTAGTCCCTTGATAGGCTTGAAGGTTAGCGAACCTTTACCTGCCACCTGCGTACTGTGAGCTACCGAATTACCACCGGCTACAAGCAATCCATAAGGATTTGCACCACTCTTACCCGAAGCTAAACGACCATCATCCCAGGTTGCGGGGTAAATAGCGGGCATTTTACGCATGGTATCAAAGGGGTCATAGTTTGTGGCAGTACTCTTAGCATGACGGATATTTACGTCTATTTGAGCACTAAGTTTATCATTGATATTAAAGTCGTTGTTCGAACGGAACATGTAGCGTTGGAAACCACGACCGTCATAAAGACCGTCTACTTCGTCATACGAAAGGGTAGCTACCGACTTTACCGCTTTGTTACCGCCTGATACAGAGAGAGTATGAGTCATACGGGGAGCACTTGACTTCAAAATCAGATCAGTCCAATCGGTAATGGGGTAGTTGTTCGGATCAGTAGCATTATACTTCACCCAATTCTTGGTTTTGTCAGCCGTATATTCTTGGAAAAAACCACCAGTAGGGTTATCGTTGTATTTCAACTCGTTGCTCATCTCCAAGTAGCGAGTGACTCCCACCATACTAGGTTGTTTGGTAGGAATTTCCCAACCAAATTCAGCATTATATTTCAGATTGATTTTACCGGTATCGTTACCGCGCTTGGTAGTAACTAAGATAACACCAGCAGCAGCTTTCGAACCATAGATACTGGCAGCCGCAGCATCTTTCAATACAGATATGCTCTCTACATCATTAGAATTCACATAGTCGAGCGAACTCTGCACACCGTCTACAATCACTAACGGGCTCGATTCACCCATAGTGGTAATACCACGCACACGAATAGAGGCGGCTCCTGCACCGGGAGCAGAGCTATTACGCGTCACCATCACACCTGAGAGTGATCCTTGCAATGCATTGGAAAGCATGGCTGTACGCTTGTTCACCAGCTCTTCTCCCTTCACAGCTGCCACCGCACCGGTAAGGTCTTTCTTCTTTACCACACCGTAACCGATAACAACTACTTCGTTGAGCGCTCTGCTAGCTTCTTCCATTACTATGGCATACATATTTTTGCTATCTATCCGCACGATTTTGTCCACAAAGCCCACATAGCTAATGAGTAATTCGCTACCCTCGGGAACGTCTATCTGAAACTTACCATCAAGGTCGGTGATAGTAGCTGCATCACTACCTTTCACACGAACCGTAGCACCAATCATCGGAAGATCAGTTGCATCGACTACCTGGCCAGAGATGCGCTTCGCCTTTTTCACTTGAGTAGTAGCCTTTTTAGAAGGATTAGCAGTGATGGTTACTTGACGGTTCTGAATGGTATATTTCAAATCGGCTAGCCGACATACTTCCGTCAAAATAGCATCGATCGACTTTCCTTTCAACTCGATGTTCACTTTGTTGTTGAGACGATCTTTTACAGGTTGATCATAGACAAAAACATATTGACTATGTTTTTCAATGTAGTCGAACACTTGTTTCACTGTCGAATCTTCGGCTTTAAGGATATACATCCCATTTACCTTTTCGAACGAAACAGTCGACGCGCTAGAATAAGCGGGCACAGACAGTAGTCCAGCCAAACAGAAAGCTTTTGCTAAGCTTACCACCGTAGTTGTGATTGTTTTTCGATTCATAATATAAGATTAATAATTAATATTTATTGCATAACGATTTATGAGTAATCTACCAGTTAGTTGTTGATTTTAAGTTTACCGACTTTGCACCATCCCTCAAATAAAAGATTCTTGTCGACCGCCATTTTCAAGCCCGGCTGGCATGCTTTGGTTGTATCAACCAAACCAATAAGCCAAGTGTAGTTTCCCTTTTGAAGTCCATCCAAATTGACAGTTGTGGTATAATGACCATCACGCCCCTGTACCCAAGTTGAAAGATCAGCCTCATCTGCAAGCTGTTTTTTCACAATGTTATGATTGTCATCCATCAAAGCGATGCAGACTTTATATTTTCCTTTCCATTGAGGAATATTGGTAGGACAGTATCCCCAACCCAGATTGCGCCAATTGTGTTGCACGCTCACACGCTCGCCTGAACGGGCTTTATTTACAAAACTGACCTCTGTGGGATAGAGCCGGTATCCTCCCTCACGTTCGAAACGCTTCACCAAATCGAAAGAGCTATTAAACCACGAGGCTACTTCATCACCAATGCGAAGATCCATCATATTGACATGGGCATTACGGCTTTCTTCGTACTCGCCCCAGCGCACATCTTCCGAATGCCCCTGGCGATACTTGCCACTAGGATCAATCCAGTAACGGTGGTGCGCTCCGGTAATCCATCCTCCCTCCATAATGATGGGCAAGCGAAAGCGGTAAGCACGGGCAAAATCTTTTTCCCACTGTTCGTAGTAACCAGTCATGCCAAAAGCGTCGTGACGAATGGTGTATCCTTTGGCAATGGCTCTTTCGAGCAATCTTTTACTATCAGGGTGTGGTTCTGCCCAGCTGATGGTATCTCCCACCAAACGATGGTAGTTTATCACCAATGGCACACGTTTGAAAGCTTTTGCATAGGTATCGGTAATCCATTCGAATACTTCTACTTTATTTGAGTAGTTATTATACTTCACGCCATGTGCTTCTCCCCATTTACCAAGCCCATAAGCATCAATAAAATCTACTTTATCGGGATCGTCAAAAGCAACAGCAAAGGCTTGAAGGAACTTTTCGTATTTCTGTTGAAACACAGCATCGTCAGGATAAGGCGACCATATTTGGGGATTATTAGGATCTTGAAAACCTTTCGCACCGGCTTCCTTCACATAAAGAGGTGTGTTCTGTCCTTGGTCGCGGCTGTCTACATTGATACGGAAAGCCAGTTGCATACCACGTTCACGCACCGAAGCAAACAATTTATAGATACGTGAGTCCGGATCGTTCCATACATAATCTCCCTCTTTACTCTCAAGCATATTCCAATTGATGCGAATGTAACATGTACCGGCGTAATCGCTCACGCGAACAGTGGAATCCCCACCATTTACGGGCATAGCATCATAATGGTGAGTTTGCCAAAAGTTTTCATCCCATGCACGTCCCAAATACATCACCCAACCTGTTAGGGGATTTTTGAGTACAGAAGTAGTATCAGGCTCAAAATATACTGTTTGACCAAGTGCCTTCACTCCTTTAAGCATAGCTGATTGCGTATGCGCTGAAACCCATCCACAGTGTATTAAAACGGGCATAAAAAGCATAAATGTACGTAACAAAGTGTATCTTTTCATATTTTCCAATGGTATTAAAAAGCATTGTTTCTCCTTACGAGAAGGCATATAAGTCTCCTCTACCTTGCTATAAAGGCATTACAAATTGGTTGACAATAAGTTTTTATGTAATTATTTCAGTCAGTAGCAACTGTGAAAAAATCAGTTACCTCTTCACTAAATAGATCGTATCACCATGAATTTCCATACGAGTTTGCGTCATGGTTTCAATGGCCTGCAAAGCTTCACTCACACGATCACCAAGCATTAGTTTGCCGTAAAATTTATCTGCCGACATCCCATCGTCAAACAAAATAGTCACTCCATAATAATGGCTGAGCCGTTGAGCTACAGACTCCACGCTTTCACCATCAAGGTTAATCATCCCCTGCATCCAACAAGTGTATTCGTTCGTATTCACTGCCCGTTTCTCGGCGAAACTACCCTCTTGCAAACTCACCAATTCATTCGGCTTCATGCGAACCCGGTCATTGTTTGTCGTTTTCAGTTCTACCGCTCCTTGAACCAACACCACTTGCGAATCCGAAGTATCGTAATTATTCACATTAAATTTTGTTCCAAGCACCTTCACTCTAAAATTATCGGAATGAACCAGAAACGGATGCTCTGCATCGTGTGCCACATCGAAGTAAGCCTCACCCTTCACATATACCTCACGGTACTCGCCATCAAAACGTTTGGGATAACGGACAATTGTACGCGAGTTGGCTACGATCCTTGTGCCATCAGCCAACATCAGCGTCATCTTTTCGCCGACAGGCACCTCTACCTCTTCATCATATACATCTGCCATCAATTCCGTAACTTCCATGCGGAACAAACCGTCCATTGCATTCTCTGTAACTATATATTTTATACCTATTAAAAGAAGTAGCGTGGCAGCTACTGAGCCAATATACATCAAAACATGTCGCTGCCTGGATTTACGTTCTTGTTGATGCATTTTCAGAAAAGCTTTTTTCTTAATGCCGGAGATATCTATCTCTGGCGGGGTACTATGTTCTATAAACGACTTCAGTTTAATGTCGCCCTGCAAATCCCCATATGTGTAATCATTAATATCTTTATCCATCTTCAATTCTTTTTATCCTTTCAATATCTTTTTCCCTTTTATTATCTTCTCATGAGAAGTTCCCTTCTAATTATAAAGACGCAAAGGTTAGATTTATCTATAGGTTTAAATTCTATTTTTTTTCTTTTAGTGCTATTTTTTTCTAATCATCCGTTCACAAGTCTCTTTCTCAAAGCATTCATAGCATATCCTATATGGTAATTCACAGTAGGAAGTGAGATTTGCAACATATGCGCAATTTCCGCATAAGGCATTTGTTCCAATTTAGCCAAAAAGAATACATGCTTGCACTTGGGCGGCAAACTATTGATTGCTTCATTCAAGCACCGTATTTCTTCACGCGAAAGCATATCGTCCATTGGAGTTTGCATATCAGGGAAAGAGAAATCCTGAAGCTCCTCAAAAGATATCTCTTGATTGCCCTTTGCCTCCTTGCGCAAATAAGAGATTGATTTACGATAGACAATCGTATTCAACCAACTCAACATGCTGGCTATTTCCAAAAGCGTCTTACGTAGTTTCCACACTTCAAAGAAAACATCGCCTACCACTTCTTCAGCCATTTCCTTATTACTAAGAATACCAAAGGCATGATAGTATAACCTCTTTGAATATCGGTTCATGAAACTATTAAAAGCTAGCTCATCCCCTTTGGAAATCAACAAAAGTTCTCTTTCCAAGTCTTCCATTTAATTAGATTACTATTTTATATATTTACAGGCGCAGAATTCTTGTATGTTATATAGGTTGAGCTACATAATATTAACTTTCTTTATCAATTAGCATATTCCCCCCAAGAATGAGAAAAGCTACATCATCACTCTGAAAACGGAGTTTGATATAGCTCTTCTACACTTAACAGCTACCACCTGAACTTTACAGAACAGGCTTTTTAGTTTTGATACAGATCCTCTCCATAAAGACGCAAATTATTTTGCCATTTTGTAGATTTCATTACCCGCCATCAAGAAAGCGCCGACGCCATAAACTTCCGTCATATCACGAGTCACTTTCTTCGGATCAGCACCGATTTGCTGTACATAGCCTAGTTTCCCATCCGGCCCCACTGCCGATACTAATGCCTTCCATCCCTCTATCATCACAGGAAGATAAGTTTCCTTATCCAATAAACCTTCATTGATGCCATAAGCTATGGAATACACTATAAAAGTCGTACAACTGGTTTCCGGTGACGGATAAGAAGCAGGGTCTAACAGGCTGGCGTGCCAGAAGCCATCGGGATGCTGCAATCCGGCAACCCGTGTAGCCAGTTTGACAAACAGTTCTTCATAGAATTTGCGGTTCTTATCTTTCTTGGGTAACTCTTTCAATATTTCAACCAAGCCACCGAGTACCCAACCGTTACCACGTCCCCAGAAGACTTTCTTGCCATTAACTTCACGCTTATCAAAGTAGCGCCAGTCACGGTAGAAGAGATTTTCTTCTTTATCGAACAAGTAATCATAAGTCGCTTTATACTCACGGTTCATGAATTTGATGTATTTCTTGTCTCCGGTCAACATATACAGTTTGGCATATACAGGGGGAGCCATAAAGAGGGCATCACACCAAGTCCAGCGTTCCAAAGTTTTCAAGTCTCCCTCCACCAATTTGAAACTGCCTTTAGAAGGATGATTGATAATCCATTCTGTACGAGCCAGTGTGGGGACAATCATCGCTTCATCTTTATACTTGCGATATAAATCCAAAAAGGATTGCGACACGGCAATGTCATCAGCATGATAAAACCGCTTGTCCGGCTGCCAACAATTCCGACGACCTATACGGGTCAACCATTTATAGTAGGTATCATCACCGTCTTCTTTCTCTGCCAGTTCAGCCCAATCGACCATACCGACATAGAGAGCACCTTGCGGCCAGTTCAGGTCGTCATGTTCAGGAGCGGGGTGTGGATTGGCAATCTGCCAATCCGCCACCTTTCGCATGATAGACTTTATTTCTGCTTTTTGAAAAGGAATCTCTGTTGCCATTATAAAAACGGAACATAACAGAGACGCTCCCAATAAAAGTGTTTTTTTCATTATATATTTATTTGTTTATCATTCGGTCATTACAGTTCAACCATAGCCTTTAAAGGCAATTGACTGGAAGCAGGACCGACTAAGATCTCAAAGTCTCCTTTTTCCACTACAAAGCGGTGTTGATTCATATCGTAAAAAGAGAATGCATCCTCATCCAGCACAACAGAAACCCGCTTCTTCTCCCCTTTCTTCAAGAATACCTTTTCATATCCTTTCAGTTCTTTCAACGGACGGGGAACAGAAGACTGTACATCATGCACATACACTTGTGCCACCTCCGAAGCATCCATCTTACCTGTATTCTCTATATCAAAGCTAACGGTAACCTGATGCTCACCCGTTTTCTCCGCAGCCATATTACTATAAGCGAAAGTAGTATAGGACAAACCGTAGCCAAACGGATAGAAAGGTTCTTTTCCCGAACGGTCGTATCCACGATAACCGACAAAAGCACCTTCAGAATAGTCTACACGCTTAATCTCCGCCTTTAAGTTCTCGTAATAACTGCCGTGCACTGGATTATCTTCCCATTTCCGCTCGATAGAAATCGGTAGCTTTCCGCTTGGAGAAATCTTACCGGTCAGGATTTCAGCTATCGCCTGTCCGCCTTCCTGTCCCGGATACCAGGCCATAAGAATAGCTTTTGCGGCATCATGCCAGTTGGTGAAATCCACACCGCCACCGGCGTTCAGCACAACCACGACATTTGGATGCATGGAGGCAATCTTTTTGATAAACAATTCCTGATAGCGAAGCAAAGCAAACGGACGGTCAAAGCCCTCGCCTTCCGTGTTACTGTTGAAGCCTGTGCAGAAAACTACATTGTCCACTTTAGCAAGTCCTTGACGAAGTTTCGCCTCATTAAGGCTATAAGCGTTGAAACGGATGATTGCCGAAGATATATTATCAAAGAATTCAATTCGGAAACGGTATTCCTTACCTGCCTCAACCGGAAGTTCAACTTCACGGCTGGAGTAAGAATGATTTCCCCAGTCACCTGTAATGTGCTTGTCATTCACAAACAAGCGATAACCGTCATCACCACCTATGTGGAGCTTCAACTGACCGTCTGTTTGTGGAACATAGCAGGCCGTCCAACGGACTGAAAAACCATCTGTCGGAAAACCGTCCAACGGGGCACCATATCCCCAGTCATAATCAACAGAAGACTCCGTACGTACAACTTCCGGTTGCCCCGAAAGCGTCTTGTTCTTGAAGTATTCAGCCTTGAAACCTTTCACCTGACGATTTGCATCAGTATAAAACTCATGGACAATATCTTCATAAATCACATCATCCGTCAATAGCACCAGATTCTTTTTCTTCAAATCTTTCAAGCCTTGAGCCACTGTGACGGTAGAAAAAGGAGTGACAAAACCACTGCCGCCACCGGTAGGAATCAAATTTGCATTAGGCCCCATTACGGCTGTTTTTCCTTTTAACGGTAGTAGGTTATCTTCATTCTTCAACAATACTACCCCCTCGCGTGCCAGTTCTAAAGCAGTCTGGCGGGAAAAAGGATTATTCAACGGAATACGACTGTCTTTCTGTTCCTTATCCAGCATACCATAAGCAATCAATGTCTGCAGGATATGTTGTACTTTCAGATTAATGGTTTCTTCGGTCACCGTACCGGTTTTGATGGCGGGGATAAGGTTATCGGCATTCATGAAACGCCCTTTGGGCATTTCGAGGTCAAGTCCGGCGTTAGCCGCTCCGACAGCAGAATATACAGAAGTCCAGTCCGACATCAGAATACCTTTGAAGCCCCAAAGATTGCGCAAGACATCAATATTCAGCCATTTATGTTCAGTGGCATGAACGCCGTTCAGAAGATTGTAGCTGTTCATTACGGCACCCACATTCGCTTCCTGTATGGCCTTGCGGAAAGCCGGAAAATAAATTTCATGCAAAGTACGCTCGTCTATGTCCGAACTGGCATGATGACGGCTCCATTCCTGATTGTTGGCGGCAAAGTGCTTGATGGTGGCAATGACTCCTTCCGATTGCACGCCCAGGATATATTGTTTGGCAGTCTCGCCTGTTAAATAAGGGTCTTCACCGAAGTATTCAAAGTTTCGTCCGCACAACGGAGCACGATAGATATTCACTCCGGGTCCAAGCAGGATATTAACTCCTCTTGCCTTGGCATCCTGACCTAAGCCTTGCCCTAATTTATAGAGTAATTCCCGGTTCCAAGTAGAAGCGGAAAGGATACCGGACGGATAAAGAGTGCTCTTCGGTGCATGATTGCGGATTCCCTGCGGTCCGTCCGCCAATTTGATTTCAGGTATTCCCAAACGGGGAATTGCACGCAGGGAAAAACTTGTATATCCGGAGATATACTCTATTTTCTCTTGCAAAGTCATTCTGGATACAATCTTCCTAGCGCGTTGCTCCACTTCTGGCGTTATCTCTTGTGCTACAACAAGCGTATTCATCATCAACAAGCACAAGCCAATAGTTGTTATTATCTTTCTCATTTCAAATATTGTTAGTCTATCAATTCTATTTTTACTTTCTGATCCTGTACCCAGATATTATATTCTCCTGCTTCCAAAAAACGTTTTCCATTTCCATCAACAAACCCCAAGTCCCGCTCCAGATCAACATCAAAACGGAAAGTTCTTGTTTCACCAACTTTGATAAATTGCTTTTCGAAATGCTTCAATTCCTTCACCGGACGAGTAATTGAACAATAAGGGTCAGAGATGAACCAATGTACTGTTTCAGCGCCGTCACGTTTTCCCACATTGGTTACCGTCACTTCTACCGAAAGCTTTTCACCACGTTTCACAGTTGTGCTTGAAGGAGTAACAACACCATACTGAAACTCTGTATAACTCAAACCATGCCCAAATGAATAAAATGGATCGCTAGTAATATCTTTATAAAATCCCTGATGCCAACGCCCACTTTTACGACGATTGTAATAAATAGGAATTTGCCCTGTTGAGTACGGAAAAGTAATGGCCAGTTTTCCCGAAGGATTAATACGCCCGGATAAAATTCCTGCCATTGAACGCGCACCATTTATTCCCGGTTGCCATATCTCCAATATAGCATCACAAAGAGGTTCCATGCGATTTAGCTCCAAGGGGCGTCCATTAGAAAGCACCAATATAATAGGTTTACCAGCCTCCTTTAGTTCTTTTACTAATTCTTCCTGAATCTGCGGCAAAGCAATCGTAGAACGAGAAGCATTCTCACCACTCCAGGTAAGCATCTCACCCAAACAAACAATTACTACATCAGACCAACGAGCAACGTCCAATGCTCCAGCAAAACCTGAACGGTCATTGCCCTGCGGTTTACACCCCATTGCATAACGTAATTCGGCTTCTCCTCCAAACTCGGCAGTCAACCCATCATAGAGCATTTCCACATCCGTATCTTTTCCATGTCCACACCAGGAACCCAATAAGTCCCAACCATTTTTGGCCATTGGACCTACTACGGCAATTCTTTTTTTGTTTGTAAGGGGTAATATCTGATTGTCATTTTTCAACAGCACCATTGATTCTGCTGCCAGTTGAGCGGCAACAGCCATACTTTGCGGACGGAAAAAACGATCCTTCTCATTGGTAACCGGAGTATAAGGACGTTCAAACAAACCAAGACGGAATTTTACACGCAATACTCGACGGACTGATTCGTCAACTTGTGCCATCGTTACCTTACCCTCCTCTACAAGCTCTTTCAGATGACGATCGTAGGCATGAGACATCATATCCATTTCAAGCCCCGCATTAAAAGCATACCAAGCAGCGTCTTTCTTTGTAGCGGCTAATCCCTGATTCTTTAACTGCTCCACAGCCCCCCAGTCAGACACAATGAAGCCATCATGTTTCCAACGTTCTTTCAATATCGCAGTCATTGTGTAATGATTAGCTGACCCAGGAACTCCGCTGATGTCATTGAAAGAGCTCATCAAAGTTGCTGCACCTGCTTTCACTCCCATCTCATAGGGCAGTAGATAAGTATCCCAAAGAGTTTGAGCTGAAATTTCTGTATAAACATAATCTCGCCCAGCCTCCGAAGCACCATAGCCAATATAGTGTTTCAGACAAGCAGCTATACGATTCTCTGCTGACATATCATCTCCCTGATACCCACGCA
>ERZ1106951.2579-NODE-2579-length-14066-cov-3.322033_pt1 | contig 14066 bp, 13 predicted proteins | sample MGYA00403676_ERZ1106951 | MGnify/ENA primary metagenome ERZ1106951 (study PRJEB35170, sample SAMEA104062398) | human gut metagenome | biome: human gut; feature: human-associated habitat; material: faeces | place: Denmark | collected 2012-04-23 ...
TGCCATAAAGAAAGATCCTGCAAGTGGATATGAAAAATTGAAACTGCCTCAGGATTCAACTCAGATGAGGTTTCTGTTCGAACAAATGCCCAAAGCTACAATACGTTCAGAACTGATTAAAGAACAGCATGGTTTATGCGCTTATTGTATGAGAAGAATAACTGGACAGCAGAACGATACAAAAATAGAGCATTATAAAGCTTTATCAATGGATAAGGATGGAGCATTAGACTATCAAAATTATCTTGGTGTTTGTTATGGTGGGGAACATGATTCTCCAGAACAGAATAAACAATGTCTATGTTGTGACGCTTCAAGAGGAGACAGCGAATTAACGATTAGTCCATGGAACCAACGTCAAATGCAGGCAATTGGGTACTATAAAAACGGTGAGATATATGTACGGTCGAATGCCGGTTTAGGCAGTGAATTGCAAAATGCTATGCAGGTTGATATTGATGATGTATTACATCTAAATGGCGAAAAAGATTCTTACGGAAAAATAGAATGGGATACAAAATCCAAATTAGTAGCAGGCAGAAGATGCATCTGTGACAGCGTTCATTCACAATTTGACAGATGGAGCAAAAAAGGTTTTTTGACAGCGGATTATTTACAGGAGAAAATTGAAAAATTAGAGTCACAACTGAAAGGTGACAATATAGCAGATGAATACATAGGGGTACGCCTGTATTTGTACAAACGCAAAAAAGAAAAATTAGAGAAACAACATCAATAAATCTGAGATCTTTGTCATATATATGCTGAGGAATCTCAGTAAGCTGCAGATTGTCGCATTGGGTGCCAGACCCCCGGTACTAAACTGTAAACGCAAAATGAACAAAAAATGACTAAAAAGTCGAAAGGTGTCGAACGATTTTGCCTACAATATTTGGCAAAATATGACATATTGCAAATGTTAACTTAGGTGCCAGACCCCTGGTACTATAGGACTATTTTACTTCAAATAATTTGGAGCCTGTGCTATATCCACTCCAAAAAACATTAGGAGTAAACAACACCTATGATGGAAATGCTCCTCCCAAAAAAAATTATTAGAAAAAGGTAATATATTTTGAAAAATAAACGTAATACCGGGTGCCAGACCCCTGGTACTAATGAGTACCTTACCTAACGTAAACACCTAGTGAAAGGAATAATGTATGAATGAATACTTGGAAAACCGATTGAATAAGTTGGCAGTTTATCAACAATTAAAAAATAATTGTGAAAAAAGCAATCAATATAATGTTTTAACACTTGTATCAGAAATCGGTACATTCGCGGTTGAACGTTTAAAGACAGTAATTAAAAATATGCCTGAATTCACTTTACATGATGATACCCATATTTTTAATATGCTTAGTATTATTGGAAAACTTATTTCGCAAGAGAATATGAGAAGATTGTCTACACCAGATTTATTCATGCTGATAATTTCAGTGTTTTTGCATGATATTGGTATGGCACCAGATGAAAAGTATATATTGGCATGGAAAAATCAACTTTCTGAGGAAGAATATGATGAAGAATTAAAAGAAGAAAGACAAAAATTTTCTCGTTTTCGTTTGACATATGAGCATCAGTTAGCTGATATTGAACGTCTCAGAACAGAACAAGAGTTTTCAAAAGCACAGCTTTTGGAAGATTATATTGTAACAGAGTACATAAGAATAACCCATTCGACTCGTGCAAGGGAAATTATTGCAAAATATTGGAGCGGGAAGATCATATATCAAGATACGGATTTAACAGATACGTTAGCAACAATTTGCTTTAGCCATAATGAAAGTTACACATATTTACTTCAGATGGAAACTTTTAGAGTGTGTGGACAAGATGAATATTTGTGTATTCCGTTTGTGGCAACAGTATTACGATTAGCAGATATAATTGATTTTGACCCTAAAAGAACGCCTTCAGTTCTGTTTTCTCATCTGGCCGTGAAAAATCCAGTATCATTGAGAGAATGGAAAAAACATCAGAGTATAAATGCATGGACAATATCACCTAGAATGCTTCTGTTTTCGGCTCAGTGTGAGCATCCAGCAATTGAAGCTACCATTCTCGATTTTTGTGATCAGATTGATGAAGAATTGAAGAAGGGAACAGTTATTTTATCCAATCTATCAAATGAAGGAATGGATATTGATATAGGAGCTTATAAAATTCCATTGCCACCTCAGGTAGATAGAAGAAAAATACAGGCAAAAAAAGATATTATATCAGGAAAGCCTATTTACCGTTACCATGATACAAAATTTTCATTAAGTAAAAAACAAATAATTGACTTATTAATGGGAACTAAGTTATATGGTAAACCAGAAGTAGCATTGCGTGAATTATTACAAAATTCTATTGATGCTTGTTTGCTTAGGAAAAAACTCTCAGAGTTATGGAAAATAGAGTATACCCCTAAAGTAAAAGTGTCACTATATACAAAAAATAATGTGGATTATCTGCGAGTAAGTGATAATGGTATTGGAATGAATCAGCACATAATTGATAATTATTATACTAATGTTGGATGCTCATATTATTCTTCGCGGGAATTCAATGAGTTGATGGTTTCGTTTGAATCTTCATTTACTCCAATATCTAGATTTGGTATAGGTATTCTTTCGTGTTTTATGGTATGTGATTCTATGGAAGTAACAACTAGGAGAATTAGAGAAAAATTTGAGTGTGATGAAGCACTGCACATATCAATTGAAGGTTATGAAAGTCTTTTTGTGATTTCTGATTCAGATAGAAAAGAACCTGGGACAGATACTATATTAACATTACGCTCAGTGCATCCATGGGATAGAATGAATGAGGATGAATTTATACAGTGTGTAAAATCCAGTGTACCTAATCCAGCAGTACAAGTTGAGATTAAAACAAACAAAAAAAGTGAAGTATACACAAGTGAGTATTTTGATGCTTTAGGTATAGAACCTTTATTGGATTATTCTTGGAAGAATACAAAGAATATTCGCAAGATAGATATTGATTTGACTTGTGAAGAGTATGGCTTTAAAGGGAGAGGCTGTATAGGAATACTTACTGAAAATGGTTTGCCGGTAGAACAACTTGAAATACTATCAAAAGATGTTGAAATTGATGGTGAGGTTTATACCGTATCTTCAAATATAAAATATGAAAATAATTATATTACAGAGATTTCAACCAATATTTCAGTGGATGAAAATGGTCAAATCTGTTCTAATTCATCGTGGTCGGAGAGATTTAGATCAAAATCGGCATTATCCATACATGGAATAGAAATTCCATATAATTTGTTTCCAGATTATTTTAATAAGGTATCGAAAGCAGTAATTAAAATACCATTTCCTTTTTCATTCAGACTGGATGTTGGTGCTAACAGTGATTTAAATTTAAATTCTGCAAGGGATCAGATTATTTATGATGAGAAATGGTTGATTTTTGAGGAAAACTTATATCGAGTTATTTGTAAAGGGCTTAGAGATATTCTATCGTCATCTGATTTAAAAATATTAGATGAAATAATTCAAAAAAATAATACGGATACTTTTAGCAAAGTTGCAAAAGAAATATTAAGCAAGTGAAAACGAAATACTGGAGCACATTGGGGTCAGGCAGTGCGTCCAGCTAAGGGTGTACAATCCGACAGGTGGAACAAATAAGCTGCTAACCACAGCATTTGAAGCGAGTCTTGAGTGTGTTACAGTAATGTAATGGGCTAAGCGTAGACAGCTGTTGATTTACACACTCCAGGTGCCAGACCCCTGGTACTAAACTGTAAACGCAAAATGAACAAAATGTAACTAGAAAGTCGAATGCTGTCGAACTCGTGTCTGTATTCGACAAAATAAAGTCGTGTGGGCCTCCACACGGTAGCTGCTCAAAACTTCACACACCTCTTCGTGGTGAGCAGCAGGCAACGGTCTTATGACTGGCTGAGATGTGAAAGAAGAAGCATTGGTATTTATAATAGCGGAGGGTATAGTGAAAGCAGAACTCTTTCTACTTGAAATGGCAGAATGTGAAGAATGCAAAAAAGTAATATATAAGAGGATGGCAATCCGGGGATATATAGGCTCTTATTATAACACAATAAGAAAGAATGGATATGATGATTCGTTTGCAATTCCATTTAGAAATTATATAAAAGAACGAATTGAAGATGTGGATATAGATGAATTGATGAAATATATGATTGCAAATGATGAGTCTCATTGGTCAACAAAAAAAAGTGCCAGACCCCTGGTACTAAACTGTAAATGCAAAATGAACAAAATATGACTAAAAAGTCGAATGCTGTCGAATGATTTTAGTTGAAGAAATTGTCGAGATATGATATAGAAAGATTAGGTATCTGGTATCAGAAAGAAATTGATGAGGAACTAGATAATCACACTTGGAAAGGAAAGCAAGATGGGAATAGATAATGCAAAGAATGGAAAACTTTTATATCATCTGACAGAATTGAAAAACTTAGAATCAATTGTTCGATTAGGATTGGTACCACGAAAGGTTTTATTGGAAAATGAAGTCAAATTTGAAGATGTGGCAAATCCAGAAATCATTATCAAGCGGCAAGAGCTAGGATTAAGTGAATATATTCCGTTTCATTTTCACCCATATACGGCATTTGATGTAGCTGTAAAAAATCAACATATGGGTGAGGAAATGATATATATATGTATCCAAAGAGAATTGGCAAGAGAAAACAATTTTAAAATATTGCCGAAACATCCCTTGTCATTGACTAGTTACCAGCTATATGATTATGATGAAGGATTTAACTTGATTGATTGGGAAATTATGACTAAAGTTGGTTTAACTGATGATCATGCGAAACGTATAAAAATGGCAGAATGTTTGAGTGATAGAGTTATTCCTGTTAGAGCCTTTAAATGTTTTTATGTATCATCTGAGTTAGTTAAGATATATGTAGAGAGTGTATTACATAAATGTGGAGTGAATTTTCCACCGCCATTTGTAAATATTATGCCGCAATGGTTTGCATAGAATAGAGAGGAGATTGTGTTGATTAAGTATACTACAGGAGATATGTTTCAATCAAAAGCAGAGTGCTTGGTTAATACAGTTAACTGTGAAGGCTATATGGGAAAAGGTGTTGCCTATCAGTTTAAGGTTAAGTTTCCGAATAATAATAAAGCTTATGTGAAAGAATGTAAAAGTGGAAATTTAAAACCAGGCAGAGTACATGTTTTTGTGGAAGATGGAATTACTATTGTTAATTTTCCTACAAAAGATAAATGGAGAGATCCTTCAGAATTAAGCTATATTGAAAGTGGATTAGATGCGTTTATAAAAGTATTGCCAGAATTAAATGTGACAACAGTAGCAATACCACCACTGGGATGTGGAAATGGGGGATTAAAGTGGGGAAATGTAAAAACAGTAATTGAGGAAAAACTGAAAGAAGTAAGTGAAAAATATACTTTTTTGCTTTATGAGCCAAACCAAAATTATGTGCAAAAAGCAAAAGAAGCACCTAAATTGACGGTATCTAGTTTGATTTTGATGAAACTGAAAATAGGATCTAATAGTCATACGAAGTTAAGGCTACAAAAAACAGCATACTTTATGAATATATTTGCAAAGGAAAAATATTTTGCTTTTCATAAGCATAAGTACGGTCCATATGCCCATGCAATAGATATAATTGGGCGAGATATAGGAGAGTATCAAAGTTATTATGGAATAAAGGATACAGAAACAACGTATAACATGGTGTATAAAACAATATGTAGTGAAAAGACTACACGAGTTTTAGAAAGACTTTTGCCAGCAGTTGAAAAAGCAGTAAAGTATGTAAATCAGATAGGAGAAGACCATGATTTAGAGGGACTTTCAACGGTATTGTTTTTAATAGATGAAAAACCGGGGAAAATAGAAGATCAGCTGATTCAAGATTTTAAAGATTGGTCTGAAGATAAGGCATCTCGTTTTTCAGAGAAGGAGATGCGAAGATATATTGATATTTTAGAAAAAACCAAACTAGTAGATAAAGATATTTTGGGAGGATATACAGTTACTGGCTAGATCAATTGGTGCCAGGACTACCTCGAGTGCCAGACCCCCGGTACTAAACTGTAAACGGGAGTGGGGAGAATACTTATGGAATTTCCAAAACAATTAAAGGATCAGGTATACAGATTATTACAAGAACCCACACTTGAAGAATTTAGAAACTTCTTGCATGCACAGATGGGGGAACATAATGCTATTGACTTCAAAAGTCAGTGGATCGAAGATGCCGCTTTGGCAAAAGAAATGTTAGCATTGGGAAATACCGAGTGCCAGACCCCCGGTACTAAACTGTAAATGCAAAATGAACAAAATATGACTAAAAAGTCGAAGGGGGGTCCAGACAACATTGTGGTCAGACACTGGACTTTGGTGTCAGACCGTGCGTCCAGCAAAGGGCGTGCAATCCGACAGGTGGAAATCCTGTCAAATAAGCTGCTAACCACAGCATTTGAAGCGAGTCTTGAGTGTGTTACAGTAATATGTTGTTAAAAAATGCAGAAAACCTTGGCTTAACAGTGATAAGGAACTAATTTACTTATCAACTGTTAGCTGACGGTTTCCGGGGTGCATACGGACAAATCCCGTCTGATTTCTAACAGGAAGTCAGACGGGATTTTCGCTTTATATTACGAATTATGGAGGACATACCATGAAAACCTTAGTATCTTGTGCTTACAATATGGACAACTGCTGTGTGGAACTGAAATTCACCGATGGCAGTATGATTGCGATTGATACTATTGCCGTTGAGAACGAAGTAGCCGACAATATGTATCAGCGGTCAGAGCTTGACTATCTGATTTACAATGTGCCGCTGGAGTACGCTGATCTGATACTCAACGGAGATCTGGAAAAGTATCTGAAAGCGGTCACGCAGTATAAACCGATCGATAGCTAAAATAAAGCCGCCTGTGGGAACACTCCAGTTTCTACAGGCGGCTTTATTAGGTGTTGTTTTTCCAACAAAGTCATTCTTTTTACAAATACTTCTGCATATAAAACTCGTTCCGATAAGTGCCGTCCTTGAGCTTGAACGCATTGGGCTTTTCGGAAACCACACGAAAACCGAATTTCTCGTATAAGTGCCTTGCACGATCATTGCCCTCGATGAACTCCAGCTCCATGATCTCAGTTCCTCGATTCTGTGCTGCAGCAACAAGCTCCTCAAACATTGCGGAACCGATTCCGAGATTCCAGTAGTCTTTGAGAATAGCAATAGCGATGGTTGCTCTGTGCGAGGTTTTCATGCCACCTCTAAAGCTGATCTCACAGTTGCCTGCAACCTCACCGTCAACATAGCAGGTGATTCCCAAGGTATCGGGAGAGGAGCGCAGACGATTTACCCATGCTTCCTCCTGCTCGACGGTGGTGTTCCATTCTTCGGGATAACGTGCGAGATATTCAGTTTCACCGCATGATGTCTTTATGTAGTTCAGCAACTTTTCCGCATCTTCAACGCACGGACTTTTCAATATGGCTGTCCTGCCGTCTTTTAAGGTTATTGGTTTATCTTCAAATATCATTTTGATACTCCTTTCATTCTTTTCGTCCTTCGATTGCAAAATGAGTCTGGATCATCTTTGCAACTTCATCCGGAGCTAAAGTAGTGTTGTCGATTTTAATATAGTTTTCAAAGGGTAGGCTTTCTCCGTCATAGGAGTTAAGGCGATATTTCTCACTCGTCTTTCTCATTTCTGCTTCGCTCCATTCAAGGTTGCGCTTGGATTCTTTGTGAAGTAAGCGGTTTTCGCTTTTGTTGCGAACGAGACTTTCTTCAAAATCGGCACAAAGCTCTACCACATAAGGCTTAATAGTTACTTGTCACTATTAAGCCTTCGGTCTGCGTGCTTTTACTTTTTGAAAAAAGGCTGGCGAAAACTTTTACGTCGCTTCGCTGTGCTTGACTTTGGCTTAATCCAAACCGTCCGCCCAGCCCATGGATCTTTCCACGGCCTTATGCCAGCGTTTCAGCGCTTTTGCTTCGCTGCCTGCTGCCGTTTGCGGGTCATACGCATTTTTAAGCTTCCACACAGTCCTAAGCTCATCCAACGATTCCCACACACCGACAGCCAACCCCGCCAGCATCGCGGAGCCGAGCGCGGTGGTCTCCAGACACTTCGGCTGTCTCACGGCGCAGTGCAATAAATCTGCCTGATACTGCATCAAAAAGCGGCTTCTCGATGCGCCGCCGTCCACGCGCAGCTCGGAAATTTCCGTGCCGCTGCCCGCTTCCATGGCTTTCACGAGGTCATAGCTTTCATACGCAATGCTTTCCAGCACGGCCCGGCAGATGTGCGCCTTAGACGTACCGCGCGTTACGCCGAGCAGTGCGCCCCGCGCATACATATCCCAGTACGGTGCGCCAAGCCCTGTAAACGCCGGCACAAACACCGCGCCGCCTGCGTCCTCCACGGTCTCCGCAAGAAGGTCCGCTTCCTGCGGGTTCGCGATAAGCTTCAACTCATCGCGCAGCCATTTGATGGCCGAGCCCGCGTTAAACGCACTGCCCTCAAGCGCATAGGTCGTCTCGCCATTCACGCACCAACCGATCGTCGTAATAAGCCCCCGGTCGGAGAAAACCGGCTTATCACCCGTGTTCATCAGCACAAAGCAGCCCGTGCCGTATGTATTTTTCGCCATGCCCTTATCAAAGCAGCACTGTCCGAACAGCGCGGCGTGCTGGTCGCCCGCAATGCCCGCAATCGGAATTTTCCTGCCGAGTATCGTTTCGGAGCACATGCCCACAACGCCGGAGGAGTCCACGACTTTCGGCAGCGCGTCACGCGGGATACCGAACACGTTCAGCATTTTCTCGTCCCAATCAAGCTTTTGAATGTCAAACAGCATGGTGCGCGAAGCGTTCGTCACGTCCGTCACATAGCTTTCGCCCTCCGTGAGCGAATAAATGAGCCACGTATCAATGGTACCGAAGCGCAGGCGATGCTCCTTCGCGAGCACTTTGGCCTTCGGCACGTTATCCAAAATCCACTTCATTTTGGTGCCGGAAAAATACGGGTCGATGATGAGTCCCGTCGTTTTATGAATGTACTCCTCAAGTCCCTCGGCTGTTAACCGCTCGCATTCCGGCGCGGTGCGGCGGCACTGCCACACAATGGCGTTGCAGATCGGGATACCCGTCTCGCTGTCCCACGCCACGGTGGTCTCTCTTTGATTCGTGATGCTGATGGCAGCGATGTCCTCCGCGGTGATCTCCGCCTCATGCACCGCCTGCCGCATGGCGTAAAGCTGCGTCTGCAAGATCTCCACGGCATCGTGCTCCACATAGCCGGGCTGCGGGTAAATCTGCGTAAATTCGCGCTGTCCCATGCCCGCAATGCCGCCCAAAGCGTCAAACAACACGGCGCGCGAACTGGTCGTACCCTGGTCAAGCGATAAAATGTATTGACCGATTTTCAAGTTCAAGCCCTCCTTACCAACGGAAAAAATTGAGCCGGTGCTCCTTGCGGTCCTCCTGCTCTCTTGTGTTTGTGATGACTTTATACCGTACCACCCATTTCGGGTCAATATACTCCAAAATCGCCTGCGGCATTTTGTACTGGAACAGATGCCGCTGGTGCTTAAGGCTCTCCACCACACGGAGATGATCCGAAGACTTCACATCCAAGCTGCCGACGATGATGGTGGAATAATCGTTCGGGTTCGTGTATTTGAAGTTGTCGAGAAAATCCGCCCAATCGGTGTACTCAGTCAGCTTCACGTATTCGCGCGGCACATTGAGACGGATGCGCACCGCACCCGAAACGCGTCCACCGGTATTCTGCTTTCTGCCGCGCACCACGCCGAATATGGGGCACTCGCAGTGCAGGCCGAGCATGTCGATGAGCGCTGCGTACTCCTTCTTAAACGAAATACTGGGGCTTGCGCGGTAAATCTTGCCGCTTTGCAAAATACGCATCACGGCGCCGGACTGATATGTGTCAATAATCATGTTCTGATAAACCCTTTCCCTTAAAAATCGCGGCGATTCCTGCGTCGCTCCGCCCGCTTCAAAAAACACAGGCGGTTTTTCAAAACCGAAATTCAAATATATGCGGAAATGTTACTTTGTAGCCCAATCGTATAAAAAGCGGTCAAACTCGCCGACCTTGCGCTTATCGGGCTTGATAAGGTAGCGTTTTAAAAGATCCTTTTCGTTTTCCACCGTCCGCTTATAGTATGCGCCCGCAATGCCGCCCGCAATGCACGCCACGGTGTCGGTGTCGCACTTCACGCTGAACACATTGCGGATGCAGCTTTCCCAATCCTCGCTTTCCATAAAGCAGCGGAACGCAAGCGGCATGGTCCCCTCCGCCGTAGCATCAAACTTCGCCTTCGGCCGGTACGCCCACAGCGGCTTATGCACGGGGTATTCAAACTCTTTGTTAAAGTATTTTTTCAGGTCCTTTTTGCGCTCGCCGTGCAGCGCAAGGTAAATGAGCCCCGCGGTCGCAACGGCGGCTTTCAGGCCCTCTATGTGGTTGTGTGTGCACATGGCGCTGTTTTTCGCTTCTTCCTCCACCTTTTCCAGCGTATCAAAGTGGTAAGCGATGTAGCTGACGCGCATGGCCGCGCCGTTGCCGAAGCTGCCGTAGCCCGTTTCGGCATGTCCGTCCAGCCAGCGCTGAAACATCGTGCCGTACCCCACGTCTCTGTACATACGCCCGAATTTGCCATAAGCCTTTGCATAGCTGATGTCATTTAAAAGCGCGTATTTCGTCGCGATGGTCAGCACCGTATCGTCCGTGAAAAAGCAGTTGTTCCCAAAAAGCTCCACCTTTTTATAGTTGAACCCGCTCGGTTTGCTGAACTCAAACCGTGAGCCGGCAATGTCTCCTAAAATCGCACCGGTCAATCGGATCCCTCCATTCCCTGCATGATCGGTTTCAGTATACCATGTTTTTTCTTCTGTTTCCACATATTTTTGTGAAAAAGTTCCGACTTTGAGCAGCTTTTTGATTCTTTTGACTTTTTTCGCCGAATACGGTATGATATAGTTTAAGATAAGCTCATAAAGAGGTGTTCAAAATGAGAAACGCAAAACGGCTTTTGGCGGCGCTTCTGCTCGCGGCGGCACTCATCCTTTCCTCGGCATCGTGCGGCGGGCAGACCGAAACGGCAAGCGAAGCGCCTGCCGCCGCGTCTTCCGAACCGCAACGGGATTACACCGTGCAGATCTCCAAGGACACCCTGCGCCGCACAGGGCTCGACATCACCGCCGCGGCGCACCGGCTGGGGCTTACAAACGTCACCACAAATGATGACGGCTCCTGCACGGTAGAAATGACAAAAGACGAGCGCGATGCCGTCTGCGCCGCGCTGAAGGAAAGTCTGCACGAGCAGATCATCGCTTTGCCGGAGGACGGCACGTGGCCGTTTATAAAAAGCGTCACGCTTTCCGAAGACGGCCGCAGCGCCGAAATTCTGAGCACCAAAGACCTGTATAAACCGGAGCGCGACAACGCCGCTGCGCAGGCCGTGTATATTCCCGCGCTGCTCTACGCAGCGTTTACGGGCGAGAACGCAGAAAGCTTCACGGTGCACTTCACCGTAAAAGACGAAACGACCGGCGATGTGCTGGGCGAGTTCGATTACCCCGCCGCAGAGCCGACCGCTTCCGAAAGCGATGCAAGCGGCACAGAAAGCACCGCCCCCTCACCCGACACCGCAGAATAAACCGCATACAAAAAACGGAGCCGCACAGGTTTATCACCCATGCGCGGCTCCGTTCTTTTTACTTTTTCGCCTGTGCAAGCTCGCCCATTTCTTTGTGTTTTAATTCGCGCCAAACGGTGCACAGCATCGTAATGTAGCACGCGCCGCCGCCCACAAAGTTCGAGATAACCTCCGCCCAGAACACACCGTCCACACCGACAGCGGGGATCTGCGGCAGCAAAAACGTCAACGGAATGACGATGATGACCTTGCGGAGCAGTGAAAAGAAAATCGCCTGCTTTGCGCGACCCATCGCCTGCACAACAGACTGCGCCGACATTTGCAGCGCCATCATAAAGCACCCGAAGAAATAAATGTGCATGGCGCGCGTGCATGTTTCGAGTAACTGCGGGTCGCCGTTAAAAAGCCGAATAAACACGTGTGGGAACAGCCTTAGCACGAGCCATACAAGCACCATATAGTTGAATGAAACGACCGTCGTGAACACAATCACGCCGCGCACGCGCTTATATTTCTGTGCGCCGTAGTTGAAGCTGACCACCGGCGCCGCGGCAGATGTCACACCGGTTACCGGCGTATATGTCACTTCGCGAATGGAGTTGATGACCGTCATGACCGCGACGAACAGGTCGCCTCCGTGTTGCGAGAGCATCGCGTTGCACGCCACCTGCACAGCGCTCGACGTAAAGCCCATGATAAAGCCCGAAATGCCAAGCGAGGTGATCTTGCCGATGAGCTTTGCCTGCGGGCGCATGCGCTTTAACTCCAAACGAAACAGCGTACGCTTACCGAGCAGGAAGCGCACCACCCACACGGCGGAAACGAGCTGCGAAAGCACCGTTGCAAGCGCCGCGCCCTGCACACCCATGTCGAATACAAAAATAAACAGCGGGTCAAGCGCAATGTTCACCACTGCGCCGATAACGACCGTCAGCATGCCGCGGTTCGCAAAGCCTTGCGCATTGATGAACCCGTTCATGCCAAGCGAGACCATCATGAATACGCTGCCGAGCATGTAAATCGAAAGATAGCTGTCCGCATAAGGGTACGTCGCGTCGCTCGCGCCGAAGAGATACAGCACCGGTTTTTTGATGAGCACCGCAACGCACAAAATTACGCCCGTAATGACGAGCATCGAGAACGTGTTGTTCATCACGTCTGCGGCGCGCTCACGCTGCTTTTCGCCCTCTTCGCCGCCCTGCTGTGCCGCACCGCGCGCCATAGAAAACAACGGCGTACCGCCCGAGCCGAATAAATTCGCAAACGCCGTCACCATCAGTAAAATCGGAAACGTCACGCCGACGCCCGTCAGCGCATCTACCGACGTATCGGAAATATGCCCGATATACATGCGGTCTACGATATTATATAAGACGTTCACAAACTGCGCCAGCACCATCGGCACCGCAAGGCGCAGGATCGTTTTGGAAATCGGTCCCTTTGAAAAATCATCGTTTTTCTTTATATCTGCAGCCATACTTTCGCCTTTCCGAATTAAAAAATAGCAGTATCAGTATACAACTTTCGGCAAATTTTGTAAATGGAAAGCCTTAAAAAGTCACAGACAAAACGACCCCTTCGGTGGGCAAATTGCCGCGAAAGGGTCGTTTGCATTTACTTTATTACAGCTTGAGTTCTACCGCAACCGGGCGGGTACCAAGCAGCTCCGCGCTGCGGTCATCCGGCTGCGAGGTGCCGACGAAGAACGTGAAGCTGCGGCTGTCTACGCGGCGCGTGCCGGTGTCGTCCACAATTTCAAGCGCGGTCTTCGGCACGGTGATCTCGACGTCACACGTCTCATTTGCACCGAGTGAAACCGCCTTAAACGCACAAAGGCTGTGGTTGCGCACCGCGAATTCTGATTCATTGTCACGCACATAGACCTGCAAAATCTCATGCACGGCACAACCCTCATTTTTGACCGTCGCCGTAATCGTATAGTGCTCGCCGTCATCACGCATTTCGGCTTTCGTCACTTCCGTTTTACCGTAAGTGAGGCCATAGCCGAACGGATACAGCACGCCGCCCGTAAAGTAGCGGTACGTGCGGTTTTCCATCGCGTAATCCGTAAACGCGGGCAGCTCGTCGGAGTCGTTATAAAACGTCACGGGCAGCTTGCCGCTGAAGGAATACTTGCCGAACAAAAGCTCCGCAATCGCCTTGCCGCCGCGTGCACCCGGATACCAGCCCTGCACTACGGCAGAGAAGCTTTCCTCCGCAAAGCGCAAATCCATGGCGCTGCCGGTCATGTTGATGAGAATGACGGGCTTGCCGGTCTTCGCGACAACCTCCATCAGCTTTCTCTGCGGCGCGGGCAGCAGCAAATTCGCCTTGTCGCCGGAGCCGACAGAATTGCTCTGGTCCAT
>ERZ1106951.2582-NODE-2582-length-14056-cov-27.301764_pt1 | contig 14056 bp, 10 predicted proteins | sample MGYA00403676_ERZ1106951 | MGnify/ENA primary metagenome ERZ1106951 (study PRJEB35170, sample SAMEA104062398) | human gut metagenome | biome: human gut; feature: human-associated habitat; material: faeces | place: Denmark | collected 2012-04-23 ...
GCCTGATGCTCACCCCGGACGGCCCCAAGGTCATCGAGTACAACTGCCGCTTTGGTGACCCCGAGACCCAGGTGGTGCTGCCCCTGCTGGAGGGCGACCTGCTGCACATCATGGAGGCCTGCACCAACGGCACCCTGGCCGACGAGGACGTGAAGTTCTCGGACGGCGCAGCCGCCTGCGTCATTCTGGCCTCCGGCGGCTACCCGGTGGCCTATGAGAAGGGCAAGCCCATCTCCGGCCTGGTGGACGGTCAGCTGCCGGACGAAGAGAATGTGACGGTGTATCACTCCGGTACGGCCCTCACCGAGGACGGCACGCTCGTGACCAACGGCGGCCGTGTGCTGGGCGTGACCGCCACCGGCCCGCGCCTGACCAACGCCCTGAGCCACGCCTATGAGGCAGCCGAGAAGATCCATTTCGACAAGCTGCACAAGCGCAGCGACATCGGCCTGCGTGCGCTGAAGGCACTGGCAGAAAAGCAGTAAAAATGATTAAGGGGGAACTTACCCATGGTCTATCGTATTTATGTGGAAAAAAAGCCCGGCTTTGACGTCGAGGCAAACGGCCTGAAGAACGAGCTCACCGGCCTGCTGGGCATCCGGTCGCTCACCGGCCTGCGCCTGCTCAACCGCTACGACGTGGAGGGCATCGACGAGGTGCTGTTCAAGCAGTGCGTCAGCACCGTGTTCAGCGAGCCGCCGGTGGACAACACCTATGCCCAGCTGCCGGAGCATGAGGGCACGGCATTTGCCGTGGAGTACCTGCCCGGCCAGTTCGACCAGCGTGCCGATTCCGCCGCCGAGTGCATCCAGCTCATCAGCCAGGGCGAGCGCCCGCTGGTGCGCTCTGCCCGCGTCTACCTGCTGGAAGGTGCCCTGACCGACGAGCAGCTGGCCGAGATCAAAAAATATGTCATCAACCCGGTGGAGGCCCGTGAGGCTTCGCTGGACAAGAAGGCTACCCTGAAAATGGAGTACCCCGTGCCCACCGCTGTGGCGGTGCTGGACGGCTTCAACCAGCTGGACGAAGAGGGCCTGAAAAAGTTCATCGACGAGAACGGCCTGGCCATGGATCTGGGCGACATCAAGTTCTGCCAGGAGTATTTCCGCTCCGAGCAGCGCGATCCCACCATCACCGAGATCAAGATGATCGACACCTACTGGTCCGATCACTGCCGCCACACCACCTTCGGCACCATTCTGGACGATGTGCAGATCGACGATGCCGTGGTGCAGGCTGCCTTTGACCGCTACATGGCCATGCGCAAGGACCTGGGCCGCGAGAACAAGCCCCGCTGCATGATGGATCTTGCCACCATCGGTGCCAAGGAGCTGAAGAAGCAGGGCATCCTGAAGAACCTCGACGAGTCCGACGAGATCAACGCCTGCACCGTCAAGATCAAGTGCGACGTGAACGGCAAGGACGAGGACTGGCTGTTCCTGTTCAAGAACGAGACCCACAACCACCCCACCGAGATCGAGCCCTTCGGCGGCGCAGCCACCTGCATCGGCGGTGCCATCCGTGACCCGCTGTCCGGCCGCAGCTACGTCTATCAGGCCATGCGTGTGACCGGTGCCGGTGACCCGCTGGTGCCTGTGAGCGAGACTTTGCCCGGCAAGCTGCCCCAGCGCAAGCTGGTGACCACTGCCGCCGCCGGTTATTCCTCCTACGGCAACCAGATCGGTCTGGCTACCGGTCAGGTGGATGAGATCTACCACCCCGGCTATGTGGCAAAGCGCATGGAGATCGGTGCGGTGGTGGGTGCCACCCCGGCTTCCCATGTGCGCCGCGAGTGCCCGGCTCCCGGGGATGTGATCGTGCTGCTGGGCGGCCGCACCGGCCGCGACGGCGTGGGCGGTGCCACCGGTTCCTCCAAGGCCCACAAGCTGGACAGCCTGGAGCACTGCGGTGCCGAGGTGCAGAAGGGCAATGCCCCCATCGAGCGCAAACTGCAGCGTCTGTTCCGCCGGGAGGACGCCTGCAAGATGATCAAGCGCTGCAACGACTTTGGCGCAGGCGGCGTGTCGGTGGCCATCGGCGAGCTGGCCGACGGTCTGTACATCGACCTGAACAAGGTCACCAAGAAGTACGATGGTCTGGACGGCACGGAGCTGGCCATCAGCGAGAGCCAGGAGCGCATGGCTGTGGCGCTTGCCCCGGAGGACGTGGACAAATTCATCGCCATCGCCAATGAAGAGAACCTCGAGGCTACCCCCGTGGCCAAGGTCACCGAGGAAAAGCGCCTGAACATGGTGTGGAACGGTGTGTCCATCGTGAACATCAGCCGCGAGTTCCTGAACTCCAACGGTGCCGAGAAGCACCAGAACGTCCATGTGGAAAAGGCCACGGTCTGGCAGCCCCAGTGGGAGGGCCTGACCTTCAGCCAGAAGATGAAGAACATGGTGGGTGACCTGAACGTCTGCAGCAAGAAGGGCCTTTCCGAGCGGTTCGACTCCACCATCGGTGCTGCTACCGTGCTCATGCCCTTCGGCGGTGCCTACCAGCTCACCCCCCAGAACGCCATGGTGGCAAAGCTGCCTGTGGACGGCGAGACCAGCACCTGCTCCGGCATGGCCTGGGGCTTCAACCCCTACCTGATGAGCGCCGACCAGTATCGCGGTGCACAGATGGCCGTCATCGAGAGCGTCACCAAGCTGGTGGCTTCCGGCTTCCGCTATGAGGACGCCTACCTGACCTTCCAGGAATACTTCGAGCGTCTGGGCACCGCCCCGGAGCGCTGGGGCAAGCCGCTGGCCGCCCTGCTGGGCGCACTGGATGCCCAGATGGGCCTGGGCATCGCCTCCATCGGCGGCAAGGACAGCATGTCCGGCTCCTTTGAGAAGCTGGATGTGCCTCCCACGCTGGTGTCCTTCGCCACTGCCATCGGCAAGGCAAACAAGGTGGTCTCCGCCGAGTTCAAGAAGCCCGAGAGCACCGTGGTGCTCATCCGTCCCATCACCGACCCGGAGACCGGCTGCCCCAACTTCTTCTCCCTGAAGGCCAACTACAAGGTCGTGGAGGACATGATCGAGAGCGGCATGGTGGCATCGGCCTGCTCCGTGGGCTACGGCGGCATTGCCGAGGCCCTGTTCAAGATGGGTCTGGGCAACCACATCGGTTTCAAGATGCGGGCAGACCTGACCACCAACCAGATGTTCGAGCCCATGTACGGCTCCATCGTGCTGGAAATGGTGTCCGATGCACCTGCCGGCGAGATCCTGGGCGAGACCACCAAGGAATACACCTTCGAGGCCTGCGGCGAAACGCTGGACATGGCACAGCTGCAGGAGATCTGGGAGGCCAAGCTGGAGCCGGTGTACCCCTACCGCAAGGCAGGCCCCACCGTGGAGCCCATCACCGGCAGCCTGACCGCCCCCGCCGCACCCAAGATCGGTGTGGCAAAGCCCAAGGTCATCATCCCGGTGTTCCCCGGCACCAACTGTGAGTATGACACCGCAAAGGCCTTTGCCCGTGCCGGTGCCGACCCGGAGATCCTGGTCATCCGCAACCTGACCCCCGCCGACGTCACGGCCAGCTGCGAAGCACTGGTCAAGGCCATCGACAACAGCCAGATCGTGATGCTGCCCGGCGGCTTCTCCGGCGGCGACGAGCCGGACGGCAGCGCCAAGTTCATCGCCTCCTTCTTCCGCAGCCCGGCGGTCACCGAGGCAGTGCGCCGTCTGCTGCAGCAGTGCGACGGCCTGATGCTGGGCATCTGCAACGGCTTCCAGGCCCTGATCAAGCTGGGTCTGGTGCCTTACGGCGATATCCGCCCCATCACGGCCTATGACCCCACCCTGACCTTCAACACTATCGGCCGCCACCAGAGCATGCTGGTGCGCACCCGCATCGCCTCCACCGGCAGCCCCTGGCTGAGCAAGTGCGCCGTGGGCGACGAGCACACTGTGGCCATCAGCCACGGCGAAGGCCGTTTCGTGGCTCCGCAGGAGGTGCTGGACACCCTGATCAAGAACGGTCAGGTGGCCACTCAGTATGTGGACCTGACCGGCACGCCCACCATGGATCAGCGCTGCAACCCCAACGGTTCGGTGCTGGCCATCGAGGGCATCACCAGCCCGGACGGCCGTGTGTTCGGCAAGATGGGCCACTCGGAGCGCAGCGGCGAGTATCTGTACAAGAACGTCACCGGCGACAAGTACCAGCCGATCTTTGAGGGCGGCGTGGACTATTTCAAGGTTTGATGGTACAATCATAAAAAACCATCAGGAGGAAACAACCAATGTCTCAGCATGACCGTTATATCAGCCCGTTTTCCACCCGGTATGCCTCGGACGAGATGCAGTACATCTTCTCCGATGACAACAAGTTCCGCACCTGGCGCCGCCTGTGGGTGGCACTGGCACGGGCCGAGATGAACCAGGGCCTGGCCAACATCACCCCCGACATGGTGGCCGAGCTGGAAGCCCATGTGGACGACATCAATTACGAAGTGGCCATTGAGCGCGAAAAGCTGGTGCGCCACGACGTGATGAGCCACGTTTATGCCTACGGCCAGCAGTGCCCCAAGGCAGCCGGCATCATCCATCTGGGTGCCACCAGCTGCTATGTGGGCGACAACACCGACATCATCGTCATGCGGCAGGGCCTGGAGCTGGTGCGCAAAAAGCTCATCGGCGTGCTGGCAAAGCTGGCCCGCTTTGCCGAGGAATACAAGGACATGCCCTGCATGGCCTACACCCACTGCCAGCCTGCACAGCCCACCACCGTGGGCAAGCGTGCCACCCTGTGGGCCAACGAGCTGGTGATGGACCTGCAGGAGATCGACCACCGTCTGGCTACTCTGCAGCTGCGCGGCGTCAAGGGTACCACCGGCACCCAGGCATCCTTCATGGAGCTGTTCAAGGGCGATGCCGATAAGATCCGCGCGGTGGACGCTTCCATTGCCCAGGAGATGGGCTTTGACCCCAAGGCCGTCATCCCGGTGTCCGGCCAGACCTACAGCCGCAAGGTGGACGCCTTTGTGCTCAACGCACTGGCCGGCATCGGCCAGAGCTGCATGAAGTTTGCCACCGACCTGCGTCTGCTGGCCAACTTCAAGGAGATGGAGGAGCCCTTTGAGAAGAACCAGATCGGCTCCTCTGCCATGCCCTATAAGCGCAACCCCATGCGCTGCGAGCGCATCTGCGCCCTGAGCCGCTACCTGATGGTGGATGTGCTGAACCCCAGCTTCACCACCGGCACCCAGTGGTTCGAGCGCACCCTGGACGACAGCGCCAACAAGCGCGTGGCCATGGCCGAGGGCTTCCTGGCCACCGACGCCATCCTGAACATCATGCTCAACGTCACCGACGGCATCGTGGTGTACCCCAAGGTGGTGCGCAGCCGCCTGATGGCTGAGCTGCCCTTCATGGCCAGCGAGAACATCATGATGCAGGCCGTGGAAAAGGGCGGCAACCGTCAGGAGCTGCACGAGCGCCTGCGCCAGCACGCCATTGCCGCCGGCAAGCAGGTCAAGGAAGAAGGCCTGCCCAACGACATGGTGGACCGCATTGCTGCCGACCCCGCCTTTGGCCTGACCAAGGAGGAGATCGTGGCAGGTCTGGTGCCGGAGAACTTTGTGGGCCGTGCACCCCAGCAGGTGGAGGAGTTCATCGCCAACGTGCTGCAGCCCATCTTTGACGCCAACCCCGATGCCGTGGAGCAGCACGCATCCCTGAGCGTCTGATGACAGTATAAATTGCAAAAAGGAGAAGCCCACGGGCTTCTCCTTTTTGCGTTTGCGCCTTGCACGATTTTGTCTGCCATGCTACACTGGTAGCAGAACATAAAAAGGAGTACCGCAGATGCGATTGGATAAATATCTGGCCGAGACGGTCCAGTGCACCCGCAGCGAGGCAAAGGCTCTGCTGGCCAAGGGCCGGGTGCAGGTGAACGGTGCCGTCTGCAAAAAAGGGGACACCCAGCTCAAAGAAACCGACACCGTGGCCGTGGACGGCAAGGCCCTGAACTACCGGCAGTTCGTCTATCTCATGCTCAATAAACCGGAAGGTGTGGTGAGCGCATCCACCGATAAGCGGGACACCACGGTGGTGGACCTGGTGGGGGATGCCTACCCCCGGCGGGAGCTGTTCCCGGCGGGCCGTCTGGACAAGACCAGCACCGGCTTTGTGCTGCTGACCGATGACGGCGGATTTGCCCATGATATCCTTGCCCCGAAGCGCCATGTCTCCAAGACCTATACCGTCACGCTGGACACCCCCCTCACCGAGGAGATGCGCACCGGCTTTGCCGCGGGGGTCATGCTGGCCGACGGCACGGCCCTGTCCCCGGCCGAGGTGACCGCCCTTTCTCCGGACGGCCTGACCGTGCGGGTGGTGCTGAAGCAGGGGGTGTACCACCAGATCAAACGGATGTTCGGCGTGTACGGGGCCGGGGTGAACGGCCTGCACCGGGACGCCATCGGCGGGCTTGCACTGGACGAGAACCTTGCGCCGGGCCAGTGGCGGGAACTTTCGGACGATGAGGTGGCAGAAATTACCAGAGGATGAGGGCCGCTTTTCACCCGGATTTCAAAAAAACATCACATTTTAAAGCTAAAATAGTGCCAAGAACCACGCAAAAAAGCACTTTTTTGGCCTGCAAACGCCCCGAAAGATAATTTCAACAAGAAAGAATTATCTTTTTTGTTGAAATATGTTGCAAAAGTAAATTCTTTTGTGTAAAATATAGATTGTAATGCAGCGAAATTGGTAAAAATCACAGTCGCTGCCGCTGCGGTTTGCACAAACGAGGAAAAGGGGTAACCAGTATGGCCAATAGAGTATTTCAAAGCGTGATCTACCAGATGAAAGATGCGATCAACCGGGTGGTCGGCGTGGTGGATGAGACCGGCGCTGTCATTTCCTGCTCGGAACTGAACCTGATCGGGGAAGTGCGCGACGGCTTTGTGGCGGAGCGCCTGACCGCAGGGGACCGCTTTGTGCGCGATGGTTACACCTACCAGCAGTTCTCCAGCGCAAAGCACAACGATTACGCGGTGTTCGTGGAAGGTGCCGATGAGACGGCCGGCCAGTTTGCTGCCGTGCTGTCCATCAGCCTGCAGAGCATCAAGCAGTATCATGACGAAAAGTTCGACAAGTCCAACTTCATCAAGAACGTGGTGCTGGACAACATCCTGCCCGGCGATATCTACGCCAAGGCCCGCGAGCTGCACTTTGCCACCGACGTTTCCCGCGTGGTGTTCATCGTGCGCGTGACTTCCGGCGGCGACATCTCGGCTTATGATGTGGTCAGCAGCCTGTTCCCGGATAAGCAGAAGGACTTTGTGTTCAACATCAGCGAGACGGATACCGTGCTGGTCAAGGAGATCCGCAAGGGCATCGACCGCACCGATATGGAAAAGCTGGCTGCCAGCATCGTGGATACCCTGTCCGGCGAGCATTACATCAAGGCTGTGGTGGGCATCGGCACCCCCATCTCCAACGTGAAGGATCTGGCTACCTCCTTTAAGGAAGCACAGATCGCCATGGAAGTGAGCAAGGTGTTCGACACCGAAAAGCAGATCATCCGCTACGATAATCTGGGCATTGCACGCCTGATCTATCAGCTGCCCACCACCGTGTGCGAGATGTTCCTGCGCGAGGTGTTCAAGCAGGGCAGCATCGAGAGCCTGGATCAGGAGACCCTGTTCACCATCCAGCGCTTCTTCGAGAACAACCTGAATGTGTCCGAGACCAGCCGCGGCCTGTTTGTGCACCGCAACACGCTGGTGTATCGTCTGGAAAAGATCAAAAAGCTGACTGGCCTGGATCTGCGTGAGTTCGACGATGCTATCGTCTTTAAGGTAGCACTGATGGTCAAGAAGTACCTGTCCAACAATCCGGCCAAATACTAATAAGCTGCAGGCTCTGCCTGCAGTGCAGAACCGGCCGCTCGAAACCGATGCTGGCCGGTTCTTTTTGCTGTGAAAACAGATTTTAATGTCAGGAGCTAATATTACCCTATGATCGATTTAGAACACGTTTCCAAGGAATATAAACGGGGCGGACCGCTGGCACTGGACGATATCAACCTCCATGTGGACGACGGCGAGTTCGTGTTCCTGCTGGGCCATTCCGGCGCAGGCAAATCCACCCTGCTCAAGCTGCTGCTGCGCGAAGAGCTGCCCAGTGAGGGCAAGGTGACCGTGCTGGGCAAGGATGTTGCCAGCCTGCACCGCCATCAGGTGCCGTATCTGCGCCGTCAGATGGGCATTATCTTTCAGGATTTCCGGCTGATCCCCACCATGACTGTGTACGAAAACATCGCCTTTGCCATGCATGTGACCAACGTCAAGCGCCGGGAGATCAGCGACCGTGTGGAGTACATGCTGGAGCTGGTGCATCTGGAGGATAAGGCCAAGGCCTATCCGGACACCCTTTCCGGCGGTGAACAGCAGCGCGTGGCTGTGGCCCGCGCCCTTGCCCACGGCCCCAAGCTGGTCATTGCGGACGAGCCCACCGGCAACATCGACCCGGAATTGAGCCTGGAAATGATGGAGCTGCTGGAGCGGGTGAGCGAAACGGGCATCACCGTGGTGGTCGTTACCCATGAGCACGAGCTGGTGCGCCAGTTCCACCAGCGCGTCGTCACCCTGAAAAAGGGCCGCATCATTTCGGATGTGCCTGCCGACAAGGAAGCCATCCGCGCACGCGCAGAGCGCAAAGAACGCCTGTTCGAGACCGAGCTGGAACCCGCTGACACCGCAGAAAAGGAGGCGGCCACCGTATGATGAGACCTTCTACCTTCTTTTTTCTGATCCGGCGCGGCATCCGCAATCTGGGCAAGCACTGGGCCATGACCTTTGTGTGCATCCTGTCCCTCAGTGTCTGTATGACCCTGAACACCTTTGCAAGCCTTGCCGAGGTGAACGTGGACAGCATGGTGAACTATCTGGGCAGCCAGAACGAGACCGTGGTCTATCTGGACCCGGAGTGTGATGATGCCACTGCGCAGGCCGTGGGCGAAAAGCTGGCGGCAATGCCCGGCGTGACCAATGTGCAGTTCGTCTCCAAGCAGGACGTGCTGAACACCTATCGCAATTACATGGAAGATTACTCCTCCCTGTGGGATGAGTTTGAAAATGACAACCCCTTCAAGGCCAACTACCGCGTTTCCATCGCGGATCTGAGCCAGATGGAGAGTATGAGCAAGCAGATGCAGGCCATTCAGGGCGTGTACAGCGTTACCGCCCCGGTGGAAATGACCAACGTCTTTGTGCAGGTGCAGCGCTCTGTTACCAAAGTGGGCCGCGGCATCGTGCTGGTGCTGATGGTCGTCAGCATCATCACGGTGGGCAGCACCATCCGCCTGAGCGTGTTTGCGCGCCGCCGCGAAATTGAGATCATGAAGTACGTGGGCGCCACCAACGGTCTGGTCACTCTGCCCTTCGTTGTGGAAGGTCTGGCCATGGGTCTGATCTCCGGCGTGCTCACTGCAGCGATCAGTTTGGGCGGCTACTCCTACATGGTGCAGGCCTCCGACGGTCTGGGCGGCGTGTGGGAAATGATCATGGGTCAGGCACTGGTGCCGGTGAGCGCCGTCTGGTCCACTATCATCCCGTACAGCCTCATCGGCGGTGCCGTTGTGGGTGGTCTGGGCAGTATGTTCTCCATCCGCAAGCACCTGAACGTGTGATCGAAAGGAGCCGCACATGAAAAAAGCACTTCATGCAAAGCCCTTCCGGCTGCAGATGCCCGGCCATACGCCGCGCCATGCACGGCCGGAGCCTGCCCGCAGCAAGCTGCTGCGCGGCGTGAGTCTGTGCCTGGCGGCGGTATGCCTTGCGGCAAGCGTCAGCTTCCAGCCGGCCACGGCAGCCACCAGCATGGCCAGCCTGCAGAACAAGCTGAACAGCCTTTCCAAATCCATCGACCAGCACAAGAAGGAGCTTTCGGACGCAAAGAAAAAGGAAGTTGCTGCAAAAGCGCTGGAAAGTGAGCTAAAGGAGCGCGTGGGGGTCATTCAGGATCAGATCAGCGTGCTGAGCACCCAGATCGCTGCTGTGCAGAACAACATTGGCCAGACCGAGCAGAAAATCACCGCCAAGGAAGGCGAGATCACCCAGAAGCAGGCCGAGATCGACAGCCAGTGGGGCGATTTTAAAAAGCACATGGCTGCCATGCAGGAGCTGCGCGACGGCGGCAGCGTGGCCATGCTGAGCGCAGTGAACGACCTGTATGAGCTGCTCACCTTCAACGAGGTCATGCAGGATATCTCCATCAAAGATACCGAGATCATGGACAACATGAAGGCAGCCAAGTCCGAACTGGAAGCGGACAAGGTGGAGCTGGAGGCCCAGCGCAAGGAACTGCAGAGCCAGAAGGCGGAGCTGGATACCCAGAACTACCAGATGAAGGCAAAGCAGAGCGAGCTGAACAGCAGCATTTCTGCGGCGCAGCTTTCTGCACAGGATGCCCAGAAGGCCCAGCAGACGGCACAGGCCGCTATTGAATCGGACGAGCTGAACTATGAGGCCGTCAAGAAAGAGATCCAGAAGCTGATCGCGGCCGCTGCATCCAGCAAGCCGCAGTTGAGCTTTACCGGCTTTGCCTGCCCGCTGAAGAGCTATACCCGCGTTTCCAGCGAGTACGGCTGGCGTAAGAATCCGGTGTCCGGTGTCAACAGGCTGCATGCCGGCATCGATCTGGCGGCCCCGGGCGGTACGCCTATCTATGCAGCCGCCAGTGGCTATGTGCAGGTGGCAGGCTGGTCCAGCGGCGGCTATGGCAACTACGTCATCATCTATCACGGCAGCATGTCGGACGGCAACGCCTACAGCACCCTGTACGGCCACATGAGGTCGGTCGCCACCAGCGCAGGCAAGTATGTCAAGCAGGGCGAGTTGATCGGCTACGTTGGCTCTACCGGCAACTCTACCGGCAACCACCTGCATCTGGAAGTCTGGAAGGGCGGCAAAAAGGCCAATGCGGTCAATCCGCGCGGTTATATCCCGTTCCCGCACAACTGAGTGTGTTTATAAGGAGTCTGGTATTCTATGAACGAACAAAAACACAAGCGCTGGCTGCGTATCGGCTGCCTTGTTCTGGCAGGCGTGTTTGCACTCTCGCTGCTGAGCAGTGTGATCATGATGCTGCTGTATTAACAGGGAGGGGCAAGCATGAACCGTAAAATCTCTGTGGGCATGGCTGTCACCATTGTGATCCTTGCCATGACCGTGACCTTTTCCATTACCATGCTCATTGCCATGCGTCTGTTTGACAGCACGGTGAGCAGCGTGAAGGAAAAGGAGAGCATGTACAACAAAGTGGCCGAGGTGGACCGCTATGTGCGCAGCAACGACTACTACACCATTGATGAAACGGTGCTGTACGACCGCCTGACCGCAGGCTATCTGCTGGGTACCGGCGACAAGTACGCCCGTTACTACACCGCCAACGCCTACACCGAGCTGATGAACCAGCAGAGCGGCAAGGTGATGGGCATTGGCGTGGAACTTGGCATGGACCAGACCGGCTATGCCAGAGTGACCAGGGTGTATGAGGACTCGCCTGCGCAGGAAGCCGGTATCGTGGTGGGCGATTACATCACTGCTATTGACGGCACCGATGTGAAGAGCCTTTCCGGGGTGGATGCCGTGCAGTCCCGCCTGCAGGGCGAAGCCGGCACCATCGTCAATGTTACATGGCTCGACAGCAAGGCTGCTTCCCGGACGACGGACCTGACCCACTCCGGCTACACCAGCACCACCGTGGACTACCAGATGCTGGACAGCGTGGGTTACATCAAGATCCGCCAGTTCGACGGCAGCACGCCCAGCGAGCTGGACTATGCCATCCGGTCTCTCACTACCAGCGGTGCCCAGAGCCTTGTGTTCGACCTGCGCGATAACGGCGGCGGCGTGTTGGATGATGCCATCAGCTGCATCGACCTGATCGCCCCGGAAGGCACTGTGGCCTATGCCGAGGATAAGAACGGAAACCGCACCATCATTGGCAGCAGCGACGATGAGAGCAAGGTGGAGCTGCCCATCGTCTGTCTGGTCAACGGCAACACCGCCAGCGCAGCAGAGCTGTTTGCTGCCAGCCTGCGCACTATGAACGGCGCACGTCTGGTGGGCACCACCACCATGGGCAAGGGAACCATCCAGAGCAGCCCGCAGCGCCTTTCGGATGGCAGCGCCGTGAGCATCACGGTGGCAAAGCTCATCTGCGGCGACGGCTCCTGCTTTGATGGCACAGGCCTGAGCGTGGATGTGGAGCGTGCCCTCAGTGCCGAAGAGACCACGAATTTCTACGATTATACCCCCGAGGATGACCCGCAGATCCAGCGTGCGGTCAGCGCAGCACAGCAGCTGAGCGGTACCACGACTCTGGGCGGTGTCAACGAAGCAGCTTCTTCGACTGCTGCTTCCGAAGAGGCCGACAGCGCTGCCACTGAGCCGGAGAACGCTTCCTCTGAGGAAACGGCTTCTTCCACCGAAGCAGAAGCCGGCGGCGAAGCAGCATCCAGCGCAGAATAAAGGGTAAAACCGGCAGAAATGCTGCATGGGCTTCTTTTTGCAAAAAGGAACCCGGTTGATTGCGGTGCTGTTTGCCGTACGCATGTTCCTTTCTTGAAACGGCTTTTGATCGCGCCCGTAGGGCGCGGTGATGCTGCCTGCCGTATCGATTCCTCACGTGAAAAAGGCGTTTTGGAGCGCCCCGCAGCGCTCCCGTTTACCGTACCGACCCCTTCTCGTGAAAATGCAACCCAGCCAGACCCGCAGGTCTGGCTGGGTTGCCATATTATAATAATATTTCCGCTGAATATGCCCAAAGCGACGCGGAGGGCATTCAAATCGTACTATGAAAAAGGATGGAATCTATGCCCGAACTGACCGACCTTTCGGTGATCCGCGCCCTGTGTGAAAAATACGATTTTGCACTCTCCAAGGGTTTTGGACAGAACTTTATCATCAACCCGGGGCTGCCGCCCAAGATCGTGGATGCCAGCGGCGTGGATAAGCGCTATGGTGTCATTGAGATCGGCCCCGGCATCGGTGTGCTGACCCGGGAACTGGCAAAGCGCGCCGCCAAGGTGGTGTCCATTGAAGTGGACGAACGCCTGCCGCCGCTGCTGGCCGAAACGATGGCCGGAGTGGACAATTTTAAACTGGTATTACAGGATGTACTGAAAGTTGACCTGAAGGCTCTTATTGCGGAAGAGTTCCCCGGTATGCCGGTGGCTGTGTGCGCCAACCTGCCCTACTACATCACCAGTCCCATTGTCATGAAGCTGCTGGGCGACCGCCTGCCCATTGAAAGCCTGACCGTCATGGTACAGAAGGAAGCTGCCGACCGTCTGGCTGCTGCGCCCGGCACCCGTGCATCCAGCGCCATCAGCTGCGCGGTGAGCTACTATGCCACCTCCAAAATGATGTTCACCGCTGCGCCCGGCAGTTTTTACCCGGCCCCCAAGGTGACCAGCGCCGTGGTGCGCATGGAGATCCGTCCGCAGCCCGCTGTGCAGGTGGAGGACGAAGAAGGCTATTTTGCGCTGGTGCGTGCCGCCTTCGGACAGCGCCGCAAAACGGCTGCAAACGCCATTGCCAGCGGCTTGGGGATGTCCAAGGACGCGGTGACAGCCGCCATTGAAGCCGCCGGTTTTGATGCTCGCATCCGCCCGGAAGCCCTCACACTGGAGGATTTTGCAAAGATCCAGCAGGCCCTTGCCCGCTGAAGCAGCCCGCTGCTCAAAAAAGAATACAACAGACTTTGAACCCCACAGGAGCCGTCCGCGGTTCCTGTGGGGTTTTTATGATAATAGAATCGAATGGTTCGATTTTATTATCGATATATTGCGTTGAAAATTACGGGTATCAAAACGTGATGCAACAGAAAAGAATGCTAAAAGCAGACGAAAGCATGAACTGACGGCAATGACACCTCATTTGTTAAACGGTATAGTATACTGCTTGGGGAATGGGTTGTTTTTTTGCGCGCCAAGAAGATATTGACAAGCCGCGCGTTTTTTGGTATTCTATCAAAAGACCGCTTGGTCCATGCTGGTGTGGCGCAATGGCAGCGCAACTGATTTGTAATCAGTGGGTTGCAGG
>ERZ1106951.2595-NODE-2595-length-13989-cov-8.984211_pt1 | contig 13989 bp, 10 predicted proteins | sample MGYA00403676_ERZ1106951 | MGnify/ENA primary metagenome ERZ1106951 (study PRJEB35170, sample SAMEA104062398) | human gut metagenome | biome: human gut; feature: human-associated habitat; material: faeces | place: Denmark | collected 2012-04-23 ...
TGCGAGCCATAAAAAATACCGCTGTGTCGTGTGACACGGCGGTATTTTTTGTAAATTCTGATTCAGGCGTTCCGCTGGGGCACGCTCTCCTCCGGCAGGAGGTTGGTCATGCTCTTGAGGCTGATGCCAATGGTGGACAGGTTGTGCAGCATGGCGCTGGTGGCCGGCTGCAGGATGCCCATGGCGCCCAGCACGATGAGGGTGGAGTTGAAGCTCAGCACAAAGTGATAGTTTGCGCTCACCCGGCGCTGCAGCTGGTTGGCAATGGCCTTGAGGGCCACCAGCTCTTCCAGACTGTCGGCCTTGATGGTCACGTCCGCGATCTCGCGGGCAATGGCAGCGCCTGAGTTGATGGCAATGCCGATGTCGGCGGCGGAGAGGGCAGGGGAGTCGTTGATGCCGTCGCCGATCATGACGACGGTGTGGCCCTCAGCCTTGGCTTTCTGGACAAAGGAAGCCTTATCCTCGGGCAGCACCTCGGCAAAGTACTGGTTCACGCCCACCTGTTTGGCGATGGCAGCGGCGGTGCGGTCGCTGTCGCCGGTCATCATCACGGTGTTGGAGATGCCCAGTTTGCGCAGCTGGCGCAGCACATGGGCGGCCTCGGGGCGGAGCGGGTCAGCGATGCAGATAACGCCCACCAGCTGGCCGGAAGCGGCCATGTAGAGGTGAGAATACTGCGGGTCAAGGTCGTTGAACCTGTCCATTTCGCCTGCGGGGACGGTGCAATGCTCATCCTCAAAGACGAAGTGGTGGCTGCCGATGACCACCCGCTCACCGCCCACGCGGCTGGCGATGCCGTGGGCCACGATGTACTCCACCTCGGAGTGCATCTCCTCGTGGGAGATGCCGCGCTCCTTGGCGGCACGGACCACGGCGTTGGCCATGGAGTGGGGAAAATGCTCTTCCAGGCAGGCGGCCAGCTGGAGCACCTCACGCTCCTCATAGCCGGAGAACGGAACCACCTGCACCACCTGCGGGGTGGCGTGGGTCAGGGTGCCCGTTTTATCAAACACGATGGTGTCGGCCTTGGCCAGGGCTTCCAGATATTTTCCGCCCTTGACGGTGATGTGGTAGTTGCCGCACTCGCGCATGGCGGAGAGGACGGCCAGCGGCATGGAGAGCTTGAGGGCGCAGGAGAAGTCCACCATCAGGATGGAGATGGCGCGGGTCACGTTGCGGGTCAGCGCGTAGGTGGCCACGGTACCGGCCAGGCACCAGGGCACCAGACGGTCGGCCAGCTGCAGGGCGCGGTTCTCCGTGCTGGACTTCAGCTTCTCGGACTCCTCGATCATGGAGACGATCTTGTCGTAACGGTTGGCGCCGCCCTCGGCCTTGGCGGTAAAGACGCATTCGCCCTCTTCCACCACAGTGCCGGCGTAAACGGTGGCATCGGAAGCCTTACGCACCGGCATGGACTCGCCGGTCAGGGCGGCCTGGTTCACCATGGCCTCGCCCTCCAGAACGGTGCCGTCCAGCGGGATCATGTTGCCGGAGCGGACCACGATCTCGTCGCCCGGGTGGACTTTCGTCAGGGGCACCAGGACCTCGCCGCCCTCGGCACGCACCCAGACCTTATCCACGTTCAGGGCCATGCTGCGGGCCAGATCATCGAGGCTCTTCTTGCGGGTCCACTCTTCCAGCAGGGAGCCCAGGTTCAGCAGGAACATCACCGAGCTGGCGGTGTTGAAATCGCTGCGCAGGATGGAGGCGCTGATGCTCAGTGCATCCAGCACTTCCACCTCCAGCTTGCGCTGCAGCAGGCAGCGGATGCCTTTCCAGACGAACGCGATGGAGCGCCAGATGGTGTAGGCCGCCGCGATGGGAGCGGGCAGGAACAGCTTGCGGGCGTAGTGGCCGGCCACCAGGGTGAACATCTTATCCTGATATTCCCGGTTGATCTTCCGGCTGTCGTTGGAGGTGACCAGCACATCCAGCTCCGCGTGATCAAATTTATAACCGGCCAGCAGGGCAATGGCTTCCTTGCGGCTGCCGGTGTAGGTCAGCACCACGTCGCCTGTCCGCTCATACACGGTGGCGTGGTGGATGCTGTCCTGATGGTTCAGGTAAGCTTCCAGCACATCGGCACGGTGGAGGGTCATCCGCACAGCGTGGACATGCACCCGCATCCGGCCCCGGCTTTCATGTAAAATCGTACATTTCATCAGTAATAACCTCTTTTAGTGCAGATTCATGAAAAAGAGCCGCCCGAAGGCGGCTCAGAAGCTGCGGGATTATTCCTCGGTCTTTGCTTCCGTCTCGGCAGCGTCCTCGATGACTTCCTGTGCAGCCTCGGCAGCGCGGGCCTCGTTGATGGCCTTTGCATCGGCCAGGATATCACCGGCCTGCTCCTGGACCTTATTGACAGTCTCCATGGTGGAGTCCTTCATGCGCAGGACGGCGGCAGTGGTCTGGGTGTAAACTTTCTTGGCATCCTTGCTTGCCAGCACCTTGAAACCGGCAGAACCAAACACGACACCACCAACAAACAGAGCAATCTTCTTCACGTCAACCATAGTTGTAAACCTCACTTATTTTAATTTCGGCATCTGGAATGCCTGTCTTGAGCCCCCGCGGCTGCCTTGCCTGCTTTCTCACCCGATGTCTACAGGCCGAATCCGGGCAGTGGAGGACCACTTCTGGCCATATTGTAGCACGGCTTTTCAAATTTTCAAGGGTTTTGAGCTAAATTAAGACGTGCTAACTTTTTTACGAAAAGTAGTTAGAAAACGCTATCCCTACGTGTTTTTTATAACAAACCGCGGTTTGTATGGCGGAACAAACCACGCTTTGTAATACGCCGGGAACAAAAAAATCAACGAAATACGGCCCGGAGGGTTGCACTGGGGCAGCGCTTCATTGTACAATAAAGCGTAAGAGAGAAAAACGATCATCCAAAGGGCGGGCAACACTGCCCGGAAGTGAGGAAGATATGAGCGAGAAGAATATCCGGGTGCTGGCACTGGACTTGGACGGCACCCTGACCAATGACGAAAAGAAAGTGACTCCACGCACCCGCGCGGCGCTGGATGCCGCCGTGGCAAAGGGCGTGACCATCGTGCTGGCCTCCGGCCGCCCCACGGCAGGCATCATGCCGTTGGCAAAGGATCTGGGGCTGGACAAAAAGGGCGGCTGCATCCTGGCCTACAATGGCGGTGCCATCATCGACTGCAAAACGGGGGAGACCCTTTACCAGAAACGGCTGGACCCGGACATGGTGCCTAAGCTCTGCGCCTTTGCGGCGGAGCAGGACATTGCCATTCTTACTTACAATAAAGAGGGCGTTGTCACCGAGCGCCCGGAGGACGAGTGGGCGGCCCGGGAGGGCTTTACCTGCCACCTGCCCATGATCCAAGTGGAGGATCTGGCGGCTTATGTGGATTACCCCATCTGCAAAATGCTCATTACGCTAGACCCCGCCCGCCGCGACGAAGTCTGCGCCGAGGGGAAAAAGCGGTTTGAGGGGCAGATCGACCTGTACCCCTCCAGCCCGTTCTTCATCGAGGCCGTGCCGCTGGGCGTCGCCAAGGACGTCAGCCTGGGGGCTTTGCTGGAGAAGATGGGGCTGACCCGCGAAAATCTCATGGCCTGCGGCGACGGCCTGAATGACCGCTCCATGCTGGCCTTTGCCGGCACGGGCGTTGCCATGCGGAACGCTGAGGACGCCGTGAAAGCGGTGGCCAGCGATGTGACCACCGCCGACAACAACCACGACGGCGTGGCCGAAGCCATCGAGAAGTTTATTTTGGACTGAGAGGGACGACACAACAATGCCGCAGCGCAATCTGGTTTTATTCGATTTGGAGTGGAACATCGGCTACCAGCCGTATCCATTCAACTATCACGGGGTGCAGCAGACATTCCGGGGCGAGATCATTGAGATCGGCGCGGTGAAGATCGACGAGGACGCCAATGTCCTGGATACGTTCTCCATCCACCTCCGGCCCCGCATTTTCCGCAAATTACAGCACCATATCGCCAAGGTGACGGGCCTGACCCAGGCCGACCTGGACCGGGGCGAGCCCATCGTGCAGGGGCTGCGCCGCTTTATGAAGTGGTGCGGCCCGGACGCCGAGTTTGCGGAGTGGGGCATGGACGATGTGCCGGTGCTCAAGCAGAATCTCTTCCTGTGCAATCTGGATGAGAGCCGCCCGACCGTCTGGTATGATCTGCAGCAGGTCTTCCTGCGGGAGCACCCCCGCAAGGAGGGCGAGGGGATGACGCTGGAGAGTGTCGTTACCCGGATGGGCATTCCGATGGATCGCCCGTTCCACGATGCCCTGTCCGACACGCTCTACACCGCCGATGTCTGCCGCAAGCTGGACCTGCGGGCCGGGCTGGCGGCCTACCCCACCGAGGACGAGGCCCTGCACCAGAGCCTCTGCCCGGCCCCCGGCGATTACCGGGATTTCAAAGTCTTCCGCGGCTATGTGGAGCCATCTACCTGGCGCATGGATCCCGCCATCAGCGTGGCGCGGTGCCCGGTGTGCGGAGAAGATCTGACCCCGGACGAGATCTGGCTGAAAAAGGGCAGCAACAGCTGGTATACGCTGGCCCAGTGCCCCCGCTGCCAGGGCAGCGGCAACGAGGCTGGCAAGGGCGTCCTGCAGCGGTACAAGCTGGCCCGGCGGGACGGCCTGCACTGGAGCTTTGCCCGCTGCGTGCAGGTGCCGGACGACGCGGGCCTGGCCCGCTGGCACAAGCAGCGCACCCAGCAGATCGAGCGGATGCGTGCCCGGGCCGAAAAGCAGGCGGAAGAAGCCGCCAAAAACGCCGCGAAATAAGAAAAATTTTGCAGGAAAACCCACCGTTCTTCCGTAACAAAAGGAGAGGACGGGTGCAAAAAGGCAAAAACGCTCAAATTCTGTTCATAGCCCCGTCATAGAATTTGGATATACTAGCTGCATAGAATGTGCGAAACGGGAAAGGATGAACGCGTGATGGACTGGACATGGTTCCACCAGCTGGGGCAGCTGGAGTTCTGGGAGGGCCTGCTGACCGGGTTTGAGGATCTGGGCCCGCTGGTGCCCATCCTGCTGGCAGCGGTAGAGTCGTTTTTCCCGCCGCTGCCGCTGGTGGCCATTGTGGCCCTCAATGTGGCGGCTCACGGCGGGGTGCTGGGCTTTTTGTACAGCTGGATGGGGGTGGCCACAGGCGGCACTATCATGTTCCTGCTCTGGCGGCGGGTGTTCAAGCGGTTTTTCTGGAAGCTGGCCAGCCGCTCCCGCAAGCTGGAACGGGCGCAGCAGTGGGTGAACCACTTTGATACGGCGTCCCTGTTTATGCTGGCCCTGCTGCCCTTTGCGCCCACTTCATTCATGCACTTTGCCTTTGGCATGTCGGACATGGACGAGGGCCACTATCTACGCACCGTGCTGCTGGGCAAAGGTGCCATGGTTGGCATGATGGCCGTGTTCGGACAATCGCTGCTGAGCAGCCTGCGCAACCCGGGGTATCTGGTGCTGGCCATTGCCATCTGGGGTGGGATGTACTGGGTGAGCAAGCAGTTCTGCAAGAAGCACGATATCAACTGAAAAGCGGTGCAGCCCAATGGAGCGATGGCTTACAGTGTTGTCGGATCTCCGGCAGAAAAGACTCCAATAGATCAGATGAGATAGAAGCGGACTGCTTCGGAAAAACATGAAAAAGACAGACTTTTCGCACAAGAAAGTCTGTCTTTTTTGTGGAAAATAAGGAAAGAACCCGAAACTTCCATCACGATTTGCGAGAATTGAATCACAAAAGTCGATGGAATGCCAAACAGGGATGTGATATATTAGTTTCGGAGTTACAAAAAAGTGAACATAAAAAACTTACAATAAAAAATACAATTGTGCATTGTGACTTGTTTCTTTGGACTTTTAGAAGCCGAGAAAGAACTTGCATGAAATCCTTAAATCATTCAGGGCGCGAGCAAAGCCCTTGAAAGGATCATTTTTCAAACAGAAAGGAGGATCCTGTTACACGATCGACCATCACAGAAATTGAAACTGGATTTGAAAAGGAGAAGAACGATGAACCGTGTTGTGAAAACGACTATTGCTTCCGCTCTGGTGCTGTCTATGGCATTGAGCGGAACGACTGCCGCGATGGCAGCGGCACCAGCAGAGGAAGAAAACTGCATCTCGGCAGCTTCCATTGCGAATTGGGCAGAAAATACCAGAATCAAACTGTTCAATAAGAGCGTCTATGCCAAGTACAACCCAGGCGTTACCGTCGAGAAAGACGAGAACTCGCCCACTGGTTATACCGTCACTTTTATTTACAAAGAGCAGAAGAGCTATACTTCCAACGCTGGTCTGACGATCAATACGACGGAAAACCCACTGACCAAGGTGGAGCTGTACAGTGATTGCTTTATGCTGTTCGACCCGGCCAGTGGTACGGCAGGCAGCATTGACGCTTCTCTGGCTTCCACTCCATATCAGTATGCAGCAGGTCTGGCTCCCGCCGGCGGCAACGGTGATACCACTTACTATGTGGAAATGGAAAAATTTGCGGATGGCCGCTGGGGAGTACAGCTGCCGCTGTCAAGCGGCGCGTTCGTCTATAACTTCCGTGTGACTGCAGCGAATGGCGATCAGATCGCGCGGCTGGACGATCCCATCAATCCGACGATGATCAACTCGGCAACGGGGATCCGCAGTCTGTCCAGTATGGTCTATGTCCCGTATGATGCGGCCAAGCAGGGCACCAGTGAGTGGGCAGACCGCTCGGTGGAACTGCCGCAGGCGGATGCAGGCAAGCGCGGAACGGTACAGACCGTTTCTTACATCGGGGCAGACGGCACGGAGCATGGTCTGGCTGTGTATCTGCCAGCGGGTTATGATGCGAACCGCACAGAGCCTTATAAAGTGCTGTATCTGTCTCATGGTACGTCCGGTGATATCTATGGTGACGAGCTGCGCTGGATGAATGAGGGCGACGTGCCCAATATTTTGGACAACCTGATCGCGGAGGGAAAGACAGAGCCGTTTATCGTTGTCACAATGAACAACCAGCAGTATGGTCAGGGGGCAGGCCACTCCGGACCCAATTGGAAGTACTCTGACATCGAGACAGATCAGATCCATTATATCATGCCCTATGTGGAGAGCCACTATCATGTCAGCACCACTGCAGAGGGTCGTGCTTATGCAGGTTTGTCCATGGGCGGCTCTACCACCAGTAATATGCTGATGCACCATACAGAGCTGTTTGGCTACTATGGCGTCTGGAGCTACGCGAATGTGGATGGTTCTTTTGGCGGCGTAGCGGGCATTACCGATCCGGGCGTGCGCGAGCATTTGTCTTCTCTGACGGTGAAGCCGAAGATCATGCTTGCTGCCGGAAACTGGGACTTTGGCCAGGAACCTGTTAAGACCTTTGGCAAAAATCTGAGCGAACTGGGTCTGGATTATACCTATCTGCAGGTGCCCGCCGCCCATGACTGGGAGTGCTGGCAGCTGACCTTTGCAAATGCAGCAGAGAACTTCCTGTGGAAATAATTTCGGACAGAATAGAAAAAGCAAATGATAAAAAGGGGCTGTTGCGTTTTTTGCAACAGCCCCTTTTCAGGTCTGATCAATTCTCGGCCAGGTTGCCGGTGTAGAGCTGATAGTACTTGCCTTTCTTGGCGATCAGCTCATCATGGCTGCCGCGCTCAATGATGCGGCCCTGCTCCAGGACCACGATGCAGTCTGCGTTGCGGACAGTGGAGAGGCGGTGGGCGATGACGAAGCTGGTGCGGCCGTACATCAGGCCGTCCATGCCGCGCTGGACCAGCGCCTCGGTGCGGGTATCAATGGAGGAGGTTGCCTCGTCCAGGATCAGCACCGGCGGGTCAGCGACCGCGGCACGGGCGATGGCCAGCAGCTGGCGCTGGCCCTGAGACAGGTTGGCACCGTCGCCGGTCAGCATGGTGTTGTAACCATCCGGCAGGCGCTGGATGAAGCCATTGGCGTTGGCCAGCTTGGCGGCCGCGATGCACTCTTCATCCGAGGCGTCCAGACGGCCATAGCGGATGTTCTCCATGACCGTGCCGGTAAACAGGTGGGTATCCTGCAGCACGATGCCCAGAGAGCGGCGCAGGTCGCTCTTCCGGATCTTCTGGATGTTGATGCCGTCGTAGCGGATCTTGCCGTCCGAGATGTCGTAGAAGCGGTTGATGAGGTTGGTGATGGTGGTCTTGCCGGCACCGGTGGAGCCGACAAAGGCGATCTTCTGGCCCGGACGGCCATACAGGTTGATGTCGTGCAGCACCGTCTTTTCCGGCACATATCCGAAATCCACATCCGTGAAGGTGATGTCGCCTTCCAGCTTGTGGTAGGTGGTGGTGCCGTCGTGGTGGGGGTGCTTCCAGGCCCAGATGCCCGTCCGCTCCTTGGTCTCCACGAGGTTGTCGTCCCGGTCGTACTTGGCGTTGACGAGGGTGACATAACCCTCATCGGCCTCGCTGGGCGCATCCATCATCTTGAAGATCCGCTCGGCACCGGCCAGTGCCATGATGATGCTGTTGGCCTGCATGGACACCTGGCTGATGGGCATGTTGAAGCTCTTGTTCAGGGCCAGGAACGCCATGACAGTGCCCAGCGTCATGCCGCCCACATTGCCCACGGCCATGGCCGCGCCCACCAGAGCGCAGACGGCGTAGCTCACGTTGCCCAGCTGGGCCGTGACGGGCATGATGATGTTGGCGTAGCTGTTGGCCTGCTTGGCGCTGTCTTTCAGCTTATCGTTCAGCTCCCGGAAACCGGCCAGAGTTTTCTGCTCGTGGGTGAACACCTTGACAACTTTCTGGCCCTCCATCATTTCCTCGATGTAGCCGTTCAGCTTGCCGAGGTCACGCTGCTGGGCGATGAAGTATTTGCCGCTCTGGGAGGTGATCTTCTTGGTGGTGAAGAGCATCAGGGCTACCATCAGCATGGTGACGACGGTGAGACGGATGTCCAGCATACACATGCTGACAAAGACGGAAACGATGGTGATGGCGCTGGAGATGAGCTGCGGGATGCTCTGGCTGAGCATCTGGCGCAGGGTGTCCACATCGTTGGTGTAAACGGACATGATATCGCCGTGGGGGTGCTGGTCAAAATACTTGATGGGCAGGCTCTCCATGTGGGTGAAGAGCTGGACGCGCAGGTTGCGCAGGGTGCCCTGGGTCACGTTGACCATGATGCGGGAATTACACCAGGCGGCTATGATGCCCACCAGATAGATGCAGCCCACCTTGAGCAGAGCGCCCAGCAGGGGAGCGAAATCAGGGTTGGCCTGCTGGGTCATGGGGACGATGTAATCGTCCACCAGCGTCTGCAAAAACAGGCTGGCCTGCACATTTGCCATGGCACTTGCCACGATGCAGAACAGCACGATGATGCAGTGGGGCAGGTAGTGCTGGAATACCTCACCCATGATCCGCTTGAGCAGCTTGCCCGGGTTCTCTACTTTGGGGCGCGGGCCGCCGACGCCGCGGGGGCCGGGGCCGTGAACCACTTTTGCTTTTTCCTGTGCCATTACTGCTCACCTCCCTGCTTGTCGAAGTCGCCGCTGCCCTGGGTCTGGCTGTTGTAGACTTCCTGATAAATGGCGTTGGTCTTCAGCAGCTCCTCATGAGTGCCCAGGCCGTTGATCTGGCCGTTGTCCAGCACCAGGATGCGGTCAGCATCCTGCACCGAGGAGACGCGCTGTGCAATGATGATCTTGGTGGTGCCGGGGATCTCTTCCCGGAACGCCTTGCGGATCTTGGCGTCCGTGGCGGTATCCACGGCGCTGGTGGAGTCATCGAGGATCAGGACCTTGGGCTTGCGCAGCAGGGCGCGGGCAATGGTCAGGCGCTGCTTCTGGCCGCCGGAGACGTTGCTGCCGCCCTGCTCGATCCAGGTGTTGTACTGATCGGGGAAGCGCTCGATGAATTCATCGGCGCAGGCCAGCTTTGCCACCCGGATGCACTCTTCCTCGCTGGCGTTCTCGTTGCCCCAGCGCAGGTTATCCAGGATGGTGCCGGAGAACAGCACGTTCTTCTGCAGTACCATGGAGACCTCATGGCGGAGGACATCCAGGTTGTAATCTTTCACGTCCACGCCGCCGACCTTGACGGTGCCGGTCTCGGCGTCGTACAGGCGAGGAATGAGCTGGACCAGGCTGGATTTCGCACTGCCCGTGCCGCCGATGATGCCCAGCGTTTCGCCGGGTTTGATGGAGAACGTGATATCATTCAGCACCGGCTGGCCGGAGCCGTGCTGATACTGAAAGGAAACATGCTCAAACTCAATGGAGCCGTCGGCCACCTGCTGCACGGGGTTCTTGGCCGGGGGCAGGTCCGTCTTCTCGTCCAGCACTTCCACGATACGCTTGGCGGAAGAGGCGGACATGGCGATCATGACGAACGCCATGCTCAGCATCATCAGAGCCATGAGAACGTTCATGATGTAGCCGAACAGGGCGTTGAGCTGGCCGGTGGTGATGGCACCGTGCAGGACATACTTGGCGCCGAACCAGCTCAGGGCGATGTTGCAGCCGTAAACGGCGGTGAGCATGGCGGGGTTATTGAAGCTCAGGCGGCTCTCCGCGTTGACGAACTGGTTGTACAGGCTCTCGCAGGCCTTGGTGTACTTCTCGTTTTCAAAGCCCTCGCGGACAAAGCTCTTGACCACGCGGATGGCCGAAACGTTCTCCTGCACGGAGGCGTTCAGGTTATCGTAGTTCTTAAACACGCGGTCAAAAATTTTGAACGTGGGCACCATGATGGATGCCAGCACCACCAGCAGGAATGCCATGGCCACCACAAAGATCAGGGCCAGCGGGCCGCCGATCATGCAGGCCATGAACAGGGCGAACACCAGATGCACCGGGGCGCGCACGCACATCCGCTCGATCATCTGGAACGCGTTCTGCACGTTGGTCACGTCGGTGGTCATACGGGTGACAAGGCCGGCGGTGGAGAATTTGTCGATGTTGGAGAACGAGTAATGCTGGATGCTCTCATACATGGCGTCGCGCAGATTGCCTGCAAAGCCCGTGGAAGCATCGGCAGCAAAGCGGCCCGCCAGCACACCCAGCAGCAGCGCGAAAGCGGCCACCAGGAACGTGAGCAGACCATATTTGAGGATGGCGTTCATATCGCTCTTCTCGATGCCCTGATCGATGATGAACGCCATGATGGTGGGAAGCAGGATATCCATGATCGCTTCCAGCGCGGAAAGGAGAGGCGTCACGATGGCAGAGCGTTTGTACTCGCCCAGATGTGACGCTAACTTTTTGATCATCTGTAGTTTCCTCCTGTGATTGATTTTGTTTGGTACAGAACAATTCTATACAGAACTTTTTGAATGTCAATGCCATTCAAAAAGGTTTCGGAAAAAGTTCATATTTGTGAATCATTCAGCCCGTTCTTGAGTTTGTTGAGCAGCCGGAGCAGCTCGGTGTTTTCTTCCTCTGTCAACAGCCCAGCTACAAATTCGTCGGTCTGATGGAGGGAGAGCATGGTCTTTTCGTGAAATTCCAGGCCTTTGGCCGTCAGCACCAGCATCTTGAGCCGAGCGTCCTGGGGGACGCTCTGGCGCTCAATGTAGCCTTTGCGCTCCATCAGCTGCAGAATGTTGGTCACGGTGGAGCGGGTAATGGAAAAATCCCGCTCGATGTCCCGCTGGAAGACCGGCTCACTCTGATGGGAGTAGAGATATTCCACGATCCACCCATGCATGGGCGTGCCCTGTTCCAGCCCGTTTGCCCGGGAGAACGCGTTGATCTTGCGGAAGATGAGGTTGTTTACCCGGCGGATCTGGGCCGGGATGACCTGCGGCGGCTCCCAGGGCGGGTTGTCGTGGGGAGGGCAGCAGCCGGGATGCACTGTTTTAAAATCGGTCAACATAAGAATCACCCTTTGGATCGTTTTGAAACGGAACTGTTTCAAATAAAACTGTTTGATACAGTACAATTATAGGCGTGAGAAAGGAAATGTCAAGAGAAAAAGCTCCCCAGCGGGGAGCTTTTTCTCTGAAAATATCGTTATTGTGCTTTCTGGCCCTGCAAAATCGCCATGACGATCTCGGGTTTGTTGGTCACGATGATCTCCGGGTTCTGCTTGAGGACACTGCGCAGGTCCCGGCGGCTCTCGTCGCCCACGGGCCAGGGGGCCACATGGTAGCCCATCTCCACCGCGCGCTGGAGCAGGGTGGTGTCCCGGAAGCAGACATGGTACTCCGGGCCGACATAGTCCAGCGGGAAATCAAACTGGGAGACATACTTGAGCATATCGGTCTGGTAATAGTACTGCTGTAAGATCTCCACCAGGTTTTTGCCCGGGTAGTTGGAGGAGAGGGCGGTCAGGCGGTCATTGAGGTAGCGCACCAGCAGGCCGTTCTCCTCGTCCACCGAGTCCGGGTTCTCCACGATGGAGACAGCCTTTTCCAGCCCCTGCGGGCCGGAGAGCTCTTCCAGCAGCGGGTCGCCGTTGGTCAGGCCCAGATCTTCCCACAGGGCTGTGGGCGGGCAGAGGGAGGACTCCGTGTTCAGAAACAGGGCGGCGGTGCGGATCTCGGGCCGGATCTCCTTGATGCGGCCCAGCAGGCCGTACTGGAACGAGGTGAGGATGACTTTATCCTCCATGTGCGCGTTGACCACCGCGTCGACGACCCGCTCCGGGAAATCGGCATCCCGGTCCAGATAGGGCTTGAGCTCAATGTGCATCATCTTCATGTCTTTGCCGATGTCCAGCACTTCCTCGATGGTGGGGATCTTCTCGCCCTCGTACTCGGGGCTCTTCCACTTGCCAAAGTCCAGCTGGCGCAGCTCGTCAAAGGTCATATCGTAGATATCGCCCTTGACGCCGGTGTGCGCATCGGTGAAGAAATCGTGGGCAATGACCAGTTTGTGGTCCTTGGTGAGCTGGACATCGCACTCGAAGCCGTCGGCACCCAGTTCCTTGGCCAGCCGGAACGACGCCAGTGTGTTTTCCGGTGCCAGGTTGGAGGCACCGCGGTGTGCTATGATGAGGGGACGCATACAACTGCTCCTTATATTACAATGATTTGATCGCAATTCTAAAAATATCGTGTCACGAAACGACATCGTTGCGATAGGCAAACCAACGATGTTCCCAACGCGTTCAAAAGTTGGTTTGCCATACATTGTCTCATCATACACGTTTTTATGGGCGGCGTCAATCAACAAAATGTGAATTTTATTTGGTTTGCAAAACCGCGCTCAGGCCAGGTCCTCGCCGTCCGACGCGATGACCTTTTTGTACCAGTAAAAGCTGTCTTTCCGGCTCCGCTTGAGGGTGCCGCTGCCGTCGTTGTCCTTATCCACATAGATGAAGCCGTAGCGCTTTTTCATCTCACCGGTGGAGGCGGAGACCAGGTCGATGGGGCCCCAGGTGGTGTAGCCCATCAGGGGCAGGCCGTCCTCATGGATGGCTTTTTCCATCTGCTCAATGTGGGCCCGCAGGTAGTCGATGCGGTAGCTGTCGTGGATGGAGCCGTCCGGTTCCACGGTGTCCACGGCACCCAGGCCGTTCTCCACCACAAAGAGCGGCTTCTGGTAGCGGTCGTACAGGCTGTTCATGGTGACGCGCAGGCCCACCGGGTCGATGGCCCAGCCCCACTCGCTGGCCTTGAGGTAGGGGTTGCGGGCAGCCCCGGTCACGGCGTTGCCGTCGGCATCGCCCAGCAGGGTCTTGTCCACCGTGATGCAGCGGCTGGAATAGTAGCTGAACGAGATGAAGTCCACCACGCCCTCTTTCAGCAGGGCCTCGTCGCCCGGCTCCATCCGGAGCTGAATGCCGGCCCGCTCCATCTTCTTTTTGGCCCAGACCGGGTATTCGCCCCGGGACTGGACATCAATGAAGAAATAATTGTCCCGGTCGGCGTCGGCCGCGGCCTGCACATCGGCGGGGGCACAGGTGCGGGGGTAATACTGGCCTGCCGCCAGCATACAGCCCACCATGGCCCCGGGCATCAGCCTGTGGGCCAGCTGGACGGCTTTGGCGCTGGCCACCAGCTCATGGTGGGC
>ERZ1106951.2598-NODE-2598-length-13983-cov-2.887636_pt1 | contig 13983 bp, 13 predicted proteins | sample MGYA00403676_ERZ1106951 | MGnify/ENA primary metagenome ERZ1106951 (study PRJEB35170, sample SAMEA104062398) | human gut metagenome | biome: human gut; feature: human-associated habitat; material: faeces | place: Denmark | collected 2012-04-23 ...
ATGGTGGATATCGCCAGAAGATTCCAGAATGTGGGTTACCGCATTTTCGCCACTAAAGGCACTGCGAAAGTCTTAAATGACAATGGAGTGAAGGCATTAGAGGTTCACAAGATCGAGCAGGAGTCTCCAAACTTGTTGGACCTGATCCTGGGTCATGAGATCGACCTTGTCATTGATATCCCGCAGCAGGGAGCAGAAAGGAGCCACGATGGATTTGTGATCCGTCGGAACGCCATCGAGACAGGTGTGAATGTATTAACTGCATTAGATACCGCTGCGGCGCTGGCAACCAGCCTGGAGAACCGGGCGAAGGAGCTGTCGCTGATCGATATTGCTACGGTGCAGTAAAATAGGGAAAAGACAGAGGGGCTGTGAAAAAACATAGTCTATAAAAAGAAGGACCAGGGGTTCATAATGAATCCTTGGTCCTTTTTTCACAACTGTTACTGGATCACAGTACCAGCCTTCTTTGCCATACTATCCTGTGCCTTTTCCAGAGAAGTGATAACAGCCTTTCGATGATTTCCATGAGTGACGAAATCCAAGGCAGCCTCGATCTTAGGCAGCATGGTTGCAGCCTCAAACTGTCCCTCTGCCATTAATTCTTCTGCTTCTTGCACACTTAAGGTCTCCAGAGCTTTCTGGTCCTCTTTTCCATAGTTCACATATACATTCGGTACATCGGTTAAGATCAGAAGGACATCTGCGTCCACTTCCTTTGCCAGAAGTCCAGCCGCGAGATCTTTCTCGATCACCGCACTGGCACCTTTCAGCCGGTATCCCTGTTCCATCACCGGGATTCCGCCGCCGCCACAGGCGATCACGATCTGATCTGCATCTAAAACAGCCTTGATCACATCCCCTTCCACGATGGAAACTGGCTTCGGGGAAGCCACAACCCTGCGGTAGCCCTTTCCAGGAACCTCTTCCACAAAATTACCCTTGTCTTCTTCAGCCTTTGCATCTTCTGCACTCATGTAACGTCCGATGGCTTTGGCAGGTGTATAGAACGCCTCATCGTAAGGGTTCACCATCACCTGGGTCAGAATGGAGGCCACTGGCTTGTAGATGCCTCTGCGGATCAGTTCGGTGCGAATCGCATTCTGAAGGTCATAGCCGATGTAGCCCTGGCTCATGGCAGAGCAGACGGACATAGGAGCGGAAGTGTAGCCTTCATGCTGTTTGCCAAATTCGTTCATTGCTGTGTGGATCATGCCTAACTGAGGTGCGTTGCTGTGGACAACGGCTACCTGCCAGCCGTCCTGGATAAAATCAGCGATCATTTTGGATGTTTTTGCAGCTGCTTCTTTCTGTTCCGGAAGATTGGTTCCAAGAGCATTATGGCCTAATGCCATGACGATACGCTTTTTTGCCATATTCGGTTCCTCACTTATCTAAATTTTGTGGTAATACAGTCCATGCAGGTAAGAACCTTGAAGGCTGCTGTTTACGCAACGCGTGAACAGTAACTCTTGAAGAAATGATTTGTGTCTGCATAGTTAGGAATATTATAGAATTTTTACAGAAAAAATGCAATAATAGAGGAAAGGAAAATGTGCAGATTAGAAAGAGGGCGTTGCTGGTTGCGCAACGCGTGAACAGTAACGAAAAAGAGGAGACAAGATGGGAAAAGGCAGTTGGAGAGGAATCTGGGAAATGTTTGCAGCCCTGGTGTTTTATGACCTGGTTACAACAATGGTGATGATCATGTGGAAGGATGGAGAGGTTCTGGCAGTGCAGTGCGTATCAGCACTGGTGGCGGGAGCGGTGTTCCTATTCCTTTATATAAGTAAAAAGAAAGCAGAATATAGGGGAGTGACAGTTGAAAAAGAGGTCTGGAAAAACCATCTGTCATGTATCCAGATCATAGATCTTGTCATGTTCGGAATTGTTTTAAGTCTGTCCATCAACGGCCTGATTGATCAGACTCATTTAAAATCCATATTCCCAGGCTACCGTCAGACCGCCCAGGCAATCGCCGCACCTCCCTTATGGCTTCAGATCCTGGCAGCGGGAGTGGTGATTCCATGGACAGAAGAACTGATTTTCCGGGGCTTTGGTTTCTCACAGCTGCGGCAATTTCATTCCTTCTGGACAGCCGCCGGGATTTCGACACTCGCTTTCGGTGTTTATCATGGAAATGTGGTACAGGGCCTTTATGCAGCTGTGATCGGTCTGTTTCTTAGCTGGGTCATGGAAAAGAAAGGTTGTTTTATCGCCCCATGGCTGGTACACGTATCTGCAAATTTAACTTCCGTTCTGGGTGGAAATGTGGTAAAGTTAAAAGAGTGGACTGTGGGCGTCAGTATCATGCTTTTGGTAATCCTGGTTTGGATCATAGAAAAGAGCAGCCGTCTGACAGACACGCATCATTAGAAAATGAGTAACGCTTCAGCAGGTCTGTACACGGAATCGTTACAAAAAGGAACGCAAGGAGGTACTGTAAAAAGTGAAGTTATTATCCGTAGCAATCCCCTGTTATAATTCAGAAGCTTATATGAGACACTGCATCGACACCCTGTTAACCGGCGGCGATGAAGTGGAGATCCTGATCGTGGACGATGGTTCCACCAAGGACCGTACCCCTGAGATTGCCGATGAATATGAAAAAAATTATCCGGGCATCTGCAAGGCTATCCATCAGGAAAATGGCGGACATGGCGAGGCAGTCAACGCAGGACTCCGGAATGCCCAGGGCATTTATTATAAGGTCGTAGACAGTGACGACTGGGTGGACGAGAACGCTTATAAAGAAGTGCTTGCCACACTGAGACGGTTTGTCTATGGCAACCAGACTCTGGATATGCTGATCTGCAATTTCGTTTACGAGAAGCAGGGAGCGAAGCATAAAAAGGTGATGAATTACCATACAGCACTGCCAAAAGACCAGATCTTTACCTGGAAAGATGTGAAGGTATTCATGCTGGGACAGTACATTCTCATGCATTCGGTCATTTACCGGACCGAGCTTCTGCGTCAGTGCAATTTTGAACTGCCGAAGCACACGTTTTATGTAGATAATATTTTCGTGTTCCAGCCGCTTCCATATGTGAAGACCATGTACTATCTGGATGTGAACTTTTACCGGTATTTTATCGGACGTACCGATCAGTCAGTCAATGAGACGGTGATGATCGGCCGTATCGACCAGCAAATCCGGGTAACAAAGCTGATGCTGGATTACTATGAGAATTCCAGGATCACCAGCCACAAGCTGCGTCATTACATGGTGCGTTACCTGGAGATCATGATGGTCATCTGTTCCATTCTCGCCATCAAGTCCGGAACCGATGAAAATATGGCTAAGAAGAAGGAATTATGGGAATCTGTGAAGAAGAAAGACGTTTTCCTGTATATGCGTCTGCGCTATGGCTTCCTTGGCCAGAGCATGAACCTTCCTGGAAAGAGCGGACGCCAGGTGTCTATCGCCGGATACAAGATTAGCCAGAAGTTCTTTGGATTTAACTAAACAGGTCGAAAAAAGAGAGGGAGCCACAATATTTTTATTGTGGCTCTTTCAAGTATATTGATGATTGCAAACAGGGACAAACAGGCGTATATTGAATGCAGAAAATGAAAACAGGAGGCAGCAATGAGGCTGCAAAGAGAGAAATGACAGGTTCCGGACGAAGCTGTTCTTTCTATTTTTTTGCGCCGAAAGCTGAAAAAATATGTCACGAGAGTTTAAAAGTCCAGTTACAAAGAATCTGTGGGAGTATGCGGTAGTGACCGTCAGTACCCTGATCATGGTGTTGGGAAACTATTTCTTTAAGTTCCCCAATAACTTTGCCTTTGGCGGGATCACCGGTTTTTCCACCATCGTCAGCGCTTTGACGAAGCTTTCAGCGTCCCAGTTTACCTTTATTGCCAACATGATCCTGCTTGTTATGGGCTTTATTTTTATCGGAAAAGGCTTTGGCATGAAGACCGTCTATTCCAGTGTTCTGATGTCGCTTGCATTGGGAGCTATGGATCGATGGTTTCCGATGGGAAAGCCATTAACGGATCAGCCGATCCTGGAACTGGTATTTGCCGTATTTCTTCCGGCAGTAGGTTCTGCGCTGTTATTTAACATTGGTGCGTCTAGTGGTGGAACAGATATTATCGCCATGATCTTTAAGAAATACACCAGTTTCAATATTGGAACCATGCTGCTGTTGGTGGACTGCTTCTCCGTTCTGATGGCATTTGTGGTATTTGATGTGACCACCGGACTCTTTTCCACTCTTGGTCTTATCGGCAAATCCCTGATGATCGACGGAGTGATCGAGAATATCAATCTGTGTAAGTGCTTTAATATCGTATGCGATAATCCGGAGCCGATCTGTGATTTTATCATCAAAGAATTAAACCGCAGCGCCACTGTTTATCAGGCCCAGGGCGCATTTACCCACCATCGCAAGACGGTGATCATGACTACCATGCGCCGCAGCCAGGCTGTAAAGCTGAGAAACTTTATCCGCCAGGCAGAGCCGACTGCATTTATGCTGATCTCCAACTCCAGCGAGATCATCGGTAAGGGATTTTTTATCAAATTAATGTTTCATCACCAGACAGAAACGGGAGGTTCATTTTAATATGAAACAGATATTTCGGACATCTGATCTTGATGTCTGCAGAGATGGAAAAACACTGGTAACAGAAAAATTACAGGAACTGATTGACCGGGCAGCCCAGGCCAGGGGAATTGCGCTGCTGGAAAAAGGTACTTATCTGACGGCGGCACTGTATCTGAAAAGTCATATGGAACTGCAGTTTGAAGAAGGAGCTGTGCTTCTGGGAACCACGGATGAAGAGCAGTATCCGGTAGTGCCAACGAGAGCGGCCGGAATTGAGATGGACTGGTATCCGGGAATTTTAAACTGTGACGGTCAGACAGATGTGGTGATCAGCGGTCCTGGCATGATCGATGGTCAGGGAGAGTACTGGTGGAATAAATACTGGGGCGAAGATCAGAAGGGCGGAATGCGAGAAGAGTATGATGCGAAAGGACTTCGCTGGGCCTGTGATTATGACTGTATGAGAGTCCGGAATCTGGTGGTTATGGGATCAGATCATGTGACCATCAGGGATATCACCTCTTACAGATCCGGTTTCTGGAATGTGCATATCTGCTACAGCAGCCAGATCCATGTGGATGGAATCAAGATCGCAGGCTGTGGAAAGAGCAGTCCAAGCACCGATGGAATTGATATCGATTCCTGTGATCATGTGCTGGTGGAGAATTGTGAGACTTCCTGCAATGATGACAGCATCTGCATCAAATCGGGAAGAGATGCGGACGGCTACCGTGTGGGACGTCCATGTCATCATATCACGGTACAGAACTGTAAGATTCATGCCGGATTTGGCGTGACGATTGGAAGTGAGGTATCTGGCGGCGTCCATGACATTCTCTTAAAACAGCTCCGGTATCATGGAACTGATTGTGGTTTCCGGATCAAATCTTCTTTGCCAAGAAGAGGATATATCCGGAATGTGCTGGTGGAAGATCTTCAGATGGTCAATGTGAAGTATCCGTTCCATTTCTGTCTCAACTGGAATCCGGCCTACAGCTACTGTGATCTGCCGGAGGACTATCAGGGAGAAGTGCCGGATAGCTGGAGAAAATTATTGGAAAAGTTGCCGGAAAGCGTTCCACTTACCCAGGTCAGTGATATCACCATCCGGAATGTAGAAGCCAGATGTGAGGATGATTACGAAGGGATCAGCCGTGCTTTTCATATCGAAGGCTATGCCCAGATGCCGATCAGCCAGATCCGGTTTGAACATGTGAAATTGGATTGCAAAGAATTTGGCGTGATCAATTATGTAAAAGACATGGAATGGGACCAGGTACAGGTGTCAGTGTCCGAAGAGCGGAACGCGGCAAATGATGATTATGATAACCGATAGATTTCACGCGATGTTTGCGTGTATTCCTATTCCAATCCAAGCTCCAATATGCTATAATTAAAAATCGTGTTATAGCCAGATAAAAACAAAGTAAAATAGAGAGGTACGAAGGAGCATGGCGGTTAATAAGAATGGAATCGTGGTAATGGGAGCTGTTTTTGTGGATATCAAGGGGTTCCCGGATGATGTTTATATTCCAGATGGAAGAAATGCTGGAAAGGTAGAGTATATCCATGGAGGTGTCAGCCGGAACGTAGTAGAGGATATTGCCAACATGGAGCTGCGCCCGACCTTTTTAAGTATTGTGGATGAGTCTGCGCTGGGTGATGCAGTTGTCCGCAAGCTGAATAACCATAAGGTAAATACCGAATATATCCAGTCTGCGCCCAATGGCATGGGAACCTGGCTGGCAGTGTTTGATAACAACGGCGATCTGGCGGGATCAATTTCCCAGAGACCGGATCTGATGCCGCTGCTTGGCGTTCTGGAGAAAAAGGGTGACGAGATCTTTGCCAATGCGGATTCTATCATCATCGAGGTGGATGTGGATAAGGAGATCGTGAAAAAGGTAGTAGAGCTGTGCGAGAAGCATCAGAAGAAGCTGTACGGTGTGGTCAGCAATATGAGTATCGCTGTGGAACGTCGAGATTTCCTTCAGAAGTTTGACTGCTTTATCTGCAACCAGTTAGAAGCCGGCATGTTCTTTGCGGATGACTTCAGTGAGACTGCCCCAAAGGAGCTGGCTGAGATCCTGGCGAAGAAGCTTCAGCTTGCCAAAATCCCATCTATGGTTGTGACTATGGGAGGTGCAGGCTCGGTCTATGCAGATATGAAGGGGAAGAAGGGCTTCTGCCCGGCGAAAAAGGTACAGGTAAAGGACACTACAGGAGCGGGTGATGCTTTCTGCGCAGGTGTTTCCAGTGGCCTGACCTATGGCAAGACATTGGCGGAATCGGTAGAGATCGGAACCAGACTGGCAGCATCCGTGATCACCTCTTCCGAGAATGTGTGTCCGCGTTTTCTTCCAGGAGAACTTGGAATCGAGGCATAAAACGTGTTAATTAGAAAAATCGTAAATTTCGCGAAAAAAGAGACGGTTCTTTTTGCAGCGGTGCTATTGGCATTCGGTTCCATGGTCTGTGTTCCACCGGATATGCAGTATCTTTCTTATATTGATTATCGGGTTCTGGCATTGCTGTTTTGTCTGATGACGGTTATGGAAGGCTTTAAAAGCACAGGATTTTTTGCAGCAGTGGCGGGAAAATTGCTTGAAAAGGTAAAAACCTTTCGCCAATTATATCTGGTGCTGGTGTTTTTATGCTTTTTTACTTCCATGTGGATTACCAATGATGTGGCACTTTTGACCTTTGTCCCATTTACGGTTCTAGTTCTGCGGATGACTGGTCTGGAACAGGAAATGATTCCTGTGATCGTGTTACAGACCATTGCGGCAAATCTTGGAAGTATGACCACTCCGGTGGGAAATCCCCAGAACTTGTATCTGTATTCCATTTCCGGTATGGGAATCGGAGCATTTTTACAGATCATGGGTCCGTTGACCTTGATTTCTGCCGGTTTGATCTTTTTGATCTGCCTGATCCATAAGGATTTTCCAATCCGCCAGGGGATGCTGGGAAAAGAGATCGTTGGAGTCCGGAAAGCTGGAGAAAATCAGGTGTTAGCAGTATTATTTTTCATAAGCCTGCTGTCCGTGTTCCGTATCCTGTCATGGCAGCTCTTGCTGCTGATTGTTCTGGTATCCTGTATCGGGATCAAAGCTTTCTGTAAAGAAAAATATCTTCCATTAGAGGCAGACTTTGGTCTGCTTCTGACCTTTGTGGCGTTTTTTATATTTATCGGCAATATGGGCCGGATCTGTGCGGTAAGAGAAGTGCTGAGCCAGGTTTTAAATGGAAGAGAGCTTCTGATCTCATTCCTGTGCAGCCAGATGATCAGCAATGTTCCGGCAGCGATCCTGTTATCTGGTTTTACGCAAGAGTATCGGGGTCTGCTGCAGGGGGTCAACATCGGCGGTCTTGGAACCTTGATCGCTTCTCTGGCAAGTCTGATTTCCTATAAGTTTTTTGCCGCAGAGTCAGAGCAGACTCCGGCAGCGGGAACCAGAGGGAGATACATGCTTACCTTTACCATCTGGAACGCGGGGATGGCGCTGGTCCTTTTAGCAGCTGCGTTTTTGTTCACTGGTCTGACATAAGAAAATATTGGGACAGAGTAAAAATATACACAAAAAAGTTCGCAAATAATCCAAATATTTGTGGACTTTTTTCTTGCTCTATTTAAAATAAGTGTTATAATACACTTGTAACAAGAAAACAAGTTGTAGTAACTAGAGAAACTTAACAGACCTCGAAAAATGAAAGGCCGCTAAGCAATCAGTTTGATGGAGGAAAAGTTAAATGACTACTTTAAAAGCTGAAAAAAGAGACATGAGCACAAAGGCAAAAAAGCTTAGACGGGAAGGATATGTAACCGGTAATGTATTCGGCAGAGAAATCGAAGGCTCCATTCCGGTGAAGATGGGCAAGAGAGACGTAGAACGTTTCATGAAGACCTGCACCAAGGGCAGCCAGGTGATGCTGGATCTGGAAGGTCAGATGATGGATGTCCTGGTAAAGGAAATTGATTTTGATTCCATGAAGAATCAGGTGGATGAGATTGATTTCCAGGCTCTGGTAAGTGGCGAGAAGGTACATTCTGTAGCAGAAGTAATCTTATTGAACCATGAGAAGAGAACCGAAGGCGTTGTGGAGCAGATGCTTCAGGAGATTTCCTATAAGGCAGTTCCAGCTGCATTGGTTGAGAAGGTGGAGATCGATGTATCTGATCTGAAGGTCGGTGATTCCATCAAAGTAAAAGATCTGCCGATCGCAGCAGACAAAGATATTGATCTGATCACAGATCCAGAAACAACGGTTGTTGTGGTTGCTGAGCCTAGAAACAAAGCAATTCCTGAGCCTGAGGAGACAGAAGAGGCTGACGCTGCAAAGAAGGAAGCTCCTAAGAAAGAAGAAGAGAAGTAGTTCGGAGTATCCAGAAAACGTGGCAGCGGATATAGATCATAGAACACCCGGATGGTGGTTGCAGATATGTGACACCTATCCGGGTGTTTTTATGTGTCATAGGAAACAGGATTCTTTTTCAAATAGGCAGCAGACAGAAAGACTTGCCCTTGTGGAGAATTTTAAAATAGAGTATAATAAACTGACAAAACCTGCCGCCCTTCGCGGCATTTCATTTGGAGGAATTGCATTGAAAGAAAATTATAAAATGACCATCGCATACGATGGATCACGCTATTTCGGCTGGGAACATCAGCCTAATACTGATTTAACCATCCAGGGCAAATTAGAGTCGGTTCTGTCTCTGATGACGGGAACAGAGGTAGAGGTGATTGGCGCAGGCCGTACCGATGCCGGTGTGCACGCCAAGGGAATGGTAGCGAATGCCCATTTTGAGACGGATCAGACCACGGAGGAGATCTGCCAGTACATGAACCGCTATCTGCCAGAAGATATCTGTGTGACTGAGGTGCGTGTGGCCTCTGACCGTTTCCACAGCCGTTACAATGCGATGGGGAAAACGTATTGTTACACCTGCTATGCAGGGGATTTAAAGCCGGTATTTAACCGCAAGTACGTTTATGTCCTGGATCAGACCCCGGATGTGGAGCAGATGAAGAAAGCGGCAGAATACCTCATGGGAACTCATGATTTCGCCAGCTTCTGCAGCAATCCGAAAATGAAGAAATCCACGGTTCGTGAGGTGGATTCCATCGAGATCGTCCAGAAAGGCGCATTTATCAACTTTACTTATCACGGAACTGGATTTTTGCAGCATATGGTCCGGATTCTTACGGGAACACTTCTGGAGGTTGGCTATGGAAAGCGGACTCCGGAGTCCATGGAAGATCTGATCTTCGCAAAGGACCGGAAACAGGCGGGCTTCACGGCTCCGGCTAAGGGTCTGTGCCTGATGAAGGTGGATTACAGCAAGGTGAACTGATATGAAGATCCTGATTGTGGAGGATGAAAAACTTCTGGCGGATTCCATCAGGCTTTTATTGGAGAAGCATGGATTCGAAGCGGATGCAGTCTATGACGGAGACACCGGGGATATGTATGTGAGACAGGGGATCTACGATCTCCTGATTCTGGATGTGATGCTTCCAGGGAAAAATGGCTACGATCTGGCAAGGCAGGTGCGAAAAGACCATTTAGGTGTGCCAATCCTGATGCTGACTGCAAAATCCGAGCTGGAAGACCGGATCACCGGACTGGATTCCGGCGCCGATTATTATTTAACGAAGCCATTTGATACCAGAGAACTGCTGGCCTGTGTTCATGCGCTTCTCAGAAGACAGGGATCGGATGTGAATGAGATCACATTTGGAAGAACTTCCCTGGACCTGGATTCAGCCGCTCTTCGATGCGGGGAACATTCCATCAGGCTGTCGGCCAAAGAATTTGAGATCATGCGTTTTTTGTTTCAGGAGGGCGGACGGAATCTTTCTAAGGAAATGATCCTGTCAAAGGTCTGGGGATATGATTCTGATGCGGTGGAAAACCATGTGGAGGTTTATATCGGATTCTTAAGGAAAAAACTGACCGCCATTGGTTCTGACATTCGCATTGAATCCGTCCGTAGGCTGGGATATCATCTGGAGGCGGCACATGATTAAAAAACTGAGAATGAAATTTGTGGCGGTGAATATGGCCATCGCCACGGCGATGCTCTGCGTGATCCTGGGAATGGTCTATTCCTTTACCAGCAGCGGATTGGAGCGGGAGAGCCTGAATATGATGTACAATATTGCCTCCCACCCAATTGGTCTTGGCACGCCGGATATTCCGGGTGAGGACGTGCGGCTGCCTTATTTTAAGATCCAGCTGGGACCGTCCGGGGAACTGATCACGGCTGGAGGCGGTTATTATGATCTGACTGATCATGACTTTCTGGAAAATCTGATCGATACCGCCTTAAAATCCCCCAAAAATTTCGGTGTCTTAAAGGAATATAAGCTGCGATATTACCGGATGGATGACCTGATGAATCATTGTATCGTATTTGCGGATATGTCCAGCGAACTGATGACGCTGCACCATCTGTTAAAACACAGTCTGATTGTTGGAATGGCCGGATTTCTGCTGCTTTTGGCTATCAGCATCTGGTTATCCGGCTGGGCGGTTCGTCCGGTGGAACGGGCCTGGAAACAGCAGAAGCAGTTTGTGGCTGATGCGTCCCATGAATTAAAGACGCCGCTGACGGTGATCCTGACCAGCGCACAGCTGGCAAAACAGGGAGAGGACCAGAGCCGGATGTTGGATCACATCCAGGATATGGCGGGACAGATGAAGGGACTTTTGGAACAGCTTTTGTGGCTGGCAAGGGCAGATGACGGCCGGATCCAGGAGGGAAAGAAACTGGTGGATTGCAGTCAGGAGACCAATGAGGCAGCCCTTCCGTATGAGCCGGTGTTCTTTGAACATGGACTGGAGCTGGAGACAGAGATTGCCGATGGGATCCAGATCATGGCAATACCTGCCCAGTGGAAACGCCTGGTGGAGATCTTTCTGGATAACGCTCTGAAGTATTCCAGCGCCGGTGGAAAAACCAGACTGATCTTAGAGAAGACCAGACCAGGTCACTGCCGTCTGACAGCAGCAAACCAGGGAGAACCCATTGAAGAGGGACAGCTGAATTCGCTTTTTGACCGGTTTTACCGGGCAGAACCATCCAGAACCAGAGATGGAGGATTTGGACTGGGACTGTCCATCGCAAAAAGCATCGTCGAAGCCCATGGCGGGAAAATCTGGGCAGAAAGTAAAGAAGGAGTCAACAGCTTTTTCGTGGAGCTGTAGGCTCCTTCTTTACTTTCAGTTTCATTTCAGCCTTTTGTGCTATCATCAATTTCAGAAAAAAGGTCTTGGGAAAAAGACCGGAATTCATATCAAGAGGAGGAATCAACCATGATCTCAGTAGAACATCTGACGAAATGGTACGGCGATTTTAAGGCAGTGGATGACCTGTCCTTTGAGATTGATGAAGGCCATGTCTATGGCTTCCTGGGTCCCAATGGAGCCGGAAAATCTACGACCATGAACATCATCACCGGCTGTCTTTCTGCCACATCAGGAAGTGTGAAGATCGACGGGCATGATATTTTGGAAGAGCCAAAGGAGGCGAAAAAACAGATCGGCTATCTGCCTGAGCAGCCGCCTTTATATATGTCAGAAACGCCAGTGGAGTATCTGCGGTTTGTGGCAGAAGCAAAAGGACTGAAGGGCGAAGCAGTGAAAAAACAGATCCAGGAGGTTATCGAACAGACTGGGCTGGAACCAGTGAAAAACCGCCGAATCAGTGCCCTTTCCAAAGGTTATAAACAGCGTGTGGGAATTGCCCAGGCGCTTCTTGGCAATCCAAAGGTCATCATCTTAGATGAGCCGACGGTAGGACTGGATCCCATCCAGATCATTGATATCCGCAATCTGATCCGGGATCTGGGAAAAGACCATACGGTTATCTTTAGTTCCCATATCCTGTCAGAGGTGCAGACCATCTGTGACCAGATTCTGATCATTGCAGGAGGAAAGCTGATTGCCTTTGATAAACCGGAAAATCTGGAAAAACAGCTGTTGTCCAGAGAGATCGTGTTGGTGCCGGAAGGATCAGCAGAAGAAGCGGCAGAGACCGTGAAGGGACTGGAGCATGTGACAGAAGTGCAGGTGGAATATCCGGGTGGCGAGAGTCCAGAGAGCGAGAATCCAGAGAGGGAGCGTCCGGATGGTGATTCAGATGGCGGACATCCAACAAGTGGACATCCAACAAGTGGACATCCAAGAATCCATGTCCGCACAGATCTGGACGATCTCTATGAGATGTCCGGCGCCATCTTCCATGCATTTGCGGCAAAAGACCAGACCTTACTGGAAATGACCTTGAAGAAGGCAAATCTGGAAGATGTATTCCTGGAATTGACGGAAAAGGAGGAAGCAGACGATGACAGCCGTATTTAAACATGAACTGCGGATGTATTTCCGTTCCCTGACAGCCTATGTGTTCGGCGCTTTTTTGCTGGCATTTACCGGAATTGGCGCTATGCTTTATAACATTCAGGCGGCGGTCAGCAATTTTGAATTTGTTTTGAGTTTTTGCAGCCTGGTGTTTGTGGTGATCGTTCCAATTCTGACCATGCGTGTGATCGCTGAGGAGCGGAAACAGAGAACCGATCAGCTTTTGTATTCCCTTCCTGTGACCACTACCCAGGTGATCATAGGGAAATATCTGGCACTTCTGGTGATCTATGCCATTCCGTTGGCCATCATCAGCATTTATCCGATGATTTTCGCCCAGTTTGGTGATGTGTACCTGCTGACCTCCTACGGTTCAATCCTGGCATTCTTTGTTATGGGAGCGGCGCTGATTGCGGTTGGCGTGTTCATTTCCTCTCTGACTGATAACCAGGGCCTGGCAGCAGGTATCGGAATTGCTGCGATCCTGTTAAATTATTACAGTGTCAGCCTGTCGGAATATGTTTCCGCCACAGCTCTTGGATCTGCCATTGCCCTGGTTGTACTGGCGCTGATCCTGGGATACATTGTGAACCATTTAACAAAAAATGATGCTTTGGGATCGGGAGTCAGCATTGTCCTGATCCTGGCCGTGGTGATCACTTATGTGCTCCACAGTTCCAGCTTTGAGGGACTGCTTCCAAAGATCATGAAGCAGCTGTCCTTATTTTCCAGGTTCAATGTATTTGTCAATGGCGTATTTGATCTGACCGCCATGGTATATTATGGAAGTGTGATCGTGTTCTTCTTATTTTTATCCGTGCAGTCACTGGAGAAGAGGAGGTATAACTGATGAAAAGACAAGAAAACCGGATCGCATTCCAGGGAGGCGCGTATTCCCTGGCTATTACGGCAGTGGTGTTGGCGATTTTGGTGGTAATCAATGTGCTGGCCGCTTCCCTGCCTTCGTCTCTTATGAAATATGATATCAGTTCCTCGAAGCTGTATTCGATCACCAGCAATACCAAGGTGGTAGTCAATGCCCTGGACCAGGACGTGA
>ERZ1106951.2600-NODE-2600-length-13978-cov-17.880414_pt1 | contig 13978 bp, 10 predicted proteins | sample MGYA00403676_ERZ1106951 | MGnify/ENA primary metagenome ERZ1106951 (study PRJEB35170, sample SAMEA104062398) | human gut metagenome | biome: human gut; feature: human-associated habitat; material: faeces | place: Denmark | collected 2012-04-23 ...
GCCGCACCTCGCTCGCCGTATCGGCACTTAGAATTATGCGGTATTGCCCTAAAAAGTTGAAAAAGCAGGAACAAAGAAAGGAAATCAGCGAGTTCTATGAGCCACACGCCCCAACTCCTAACTCCTACCTGCCTACCTGTCCCACTTATCGCACAAGCTGGCGATCTGGCTGGCAAAGCGGGCAAGATCCTTGTTGGCACCGCCGCGGTTGTGCTCGATCACAACCAGCAGCCGCTTGCCCATGTTCAGCAGGCGTTCAAACGCCGGGCTGGTGCGCGGCTTGTCGGCAGGCTGGCTGGCCTTGGCCATCGGCACCATGGTGCCCTGCCGCAGTAGGGCAACGGCCCCGCCGGTCAGCTCATACACGGCACCGTTGTACGGCGCTTCTGCCGGGATGCCTTCCGCCGTCAGGGTGCGGGCAAAGTGATCGGCAACCAAGTCCTCGCCGTGGTTCACAAACACATGTTTGGGTTTGGGATCAAAGTGGCGGATCCAGGTCAACAGACCGTCCCGGTCCGCATGGCCGGACAAGCCGCTCATCTGGCGGATCTGCGCATTGACCTGCACCGTTTCGCCAAACAGCCGTACTTCATCGGCACCCTCGATCAGTGCGCGCCCCAGCGTGCCGGGGGACTGGAACCCCACAAACAGGATGGTGCATTCCCCGCGCCACAGGTTGTGCTTGAGGTGGTGGCGGATGCGCCCGGCATCACACATGCCGGAAGCGGAGATGATGACCTTGGGGGTGGAGTCCAGGTTGATGGCAACAGAATCCTCTTTGGTTTCACTGATCTGCAAACCGGGGAACGCCAGCGGGTTTTCGCCCTTCGTCACCAGGGCTAGGGCTTCGGCGTCATAACATTCACTGAAGTTTTCCCGGAAAATGGTGGTGGATTTGCTGGCCAGCGGGCTGTCCACAAACACGGGGAAGTTATCGTGCCCGTGGATGCGGTGCTCCTCTTTGATCTGGCGGATAAAATAGAGCATTTCCTGCGTGCGACCCACGGCGAAACTGGGAATGACCACATTGCCGCCGCGGTCGAACGTTTCCTGCAAAATCTGGGTCAGCTCGGCCACATAGTCCGGCTTGGGGCCGTGGGTGCGGTCACCATAGGTGGATTCCATCACCACAAAATCCGCTTTGGTCAGGTACTGCGGGTTACGGATCAGCGGCTGGTCCAGGTTGCCGATATCGCCGGAGAACACAATGGTCTGGCTTTCGCCGTTCTCCGTTACCTGCAAGGTGATGGAAGCGCTGCCCAGCAGGTGGCCTACATCGGTAAAGGTGGCCGTAATGCCGGGGAACACTTCCAGCGGCTTGCCGTAGCTTTGCGGTACAAACTGCTTCATCACGGCCATGGCGTCTTCTACTGTGTAGTCCGGCTCTACCAGCTCATTGCCGCTGCGCTGGGCTTTGCGGTTTTTCCACTCGGCTTCCTGCTCCTGAATGTGGGCGGAATCTTCCAGCATGATTTCGCACAGGTCCATGGTGGCATCTGTGCTGTAAATGGGGCCGCGGAATCCGTTCTTGTACAGATAGGGGATGCGTCCCGAATGGTCAATGTGGGCGTGGGTCAAAAGGATGGCTTCAATCTCACCGGGGGCGCAGGGCAGGTCCGCATTGGGGTAAACGTCTTTGCCCTGCTCCATGCCGCAGTCCACCAAAAAGCGGTGGCCGCCTGCTTCAATCAGGGTGCAGCTGCCGGTCACTTCACGGGCAGCGCCCAAAAAGGTCAGCTTCATAACAGCCTCACTTTCTCCCGGCACCGCGCTGCGGTGCTTCGGGCAACGTAAACGGGTTTGCAAAGTTATTGGTTATATCATTGATATTCATGCGGATATCCCAAAAGACATCCCCATAATCACGCAGAATCGTATAACTGCCGCCTGCCTGCTCCAGAGCTTCCAGCGTGGCGGTATCGGTCACCACAAGGGCGTCGCCGTCCGTCGGCTCAAAGGCAGTCAGGCTTTCCTCATAGGTGCGGGTCACGGTACCGGTGTCGATCAGGGCACCGATGGCGGCGGAGGTCGTCCGCGCCAGCACCAGCCGCTGCCCGGCGGGAACGGCATCACACAGCGCCCCGCGGGTAACATCGCCAAAGTCAAGCTCGGTAATGCCGCCTGCCAGCGCGGTTACGGTCAGGTCGGCGGCATCCTGCGGGCAGTTGGCGCGGTCACCGTCGGCATAGGCCAGGTAAAGTGCAGCGGCATAGTTGGCAAAGCTGATGGTTTTATCCGCACTTTCGTTGGCTTCAAAGGTGAACAGCGTCTGGCTGCGCACATCCTCGTCGCCGTCTGCCAGGCTCTGCAGGCTGGTAAAGGCGGAATCATAGGCAGTCTGCTGGGCGGTGGTGTAGCTGCCGCGGGCGGATTTCAGGTCGGCGGCGCTCATGCTGGCGGGTTCGGCTGTCATGCTGCCGTCCGCCGCAAAGGTCAGGTTCAGGCAGCCCACGCTGTCCCAGCCGGACCCGGCGGCAACAACGGCAATGCCGTTTGCCTTTGCGGTGCTGTTGGCTGTGGCGCCGGCATCCAAGACGGCGGTCACGCCAAGGTCTGCCAGGTCGGCATAAATGCCGCTGATGTCGGTATCCGGCCCGGCAATGCAAAGGATGGCGTCAGCCCCCTGGGCCTGCAAAGCAGCAACCTGTTCGGAAGCCGCCAGCGCCAGGTCCGCAGCGGTCAGTTCTTTCGTCTGGGCGGAATTGCCGATCGAGGCCAGCGAGAAGAAGCCGATCTTTTTGCCTGCTTCCTCCACAATGGTGTTCATGCCGTTGGAAATGCGGTTGCGGCTCCAGCTGGTGGAACGGGCCAGCAACGCTTCGTTTTCTGTCGTGTACAGGTTGGAAGCAATCGAAGGCCCAGTGGCGGTCATTACATCGCTGAGAAGGCGGTCAGTGCCATACGCCATATCGGAAGCATCAAAGGCCTGCAAATCATACCCGGCTGCGGCAAAGGCGCTGGTCATATCCATGCCGCCGGTCAGGCTGGCGCGGGCGGTGCCCTGCAAACTGCCGCCTGCATCCACCAGAATGGAGTCCTCGCTGCCCGCTTTCAGGGCAGCAATGTCCGCAAGGCCGACCTCTTCGCCCTCGGTCAAGCCCTGCAGATTACCGGTAACGTAAACGGGAATGGTGAATGCCCCCACCCGCACCGTCACATCGGCGCTCATGCGGCCATCCGCCAGGGTGGCGGTGATGGTGCAGGTGCCGTCTGCCTTGGCTTTTACCTCGCCGTGCTTATTCACGGTGGCAACGTCTTCATTATCGCTGGACCAGAAGATTTTCTGCCCGCCCTCGCTTTCGCTGGGCTCATCGGTCAGCAGAGTGGCGGTGGCTTTCGCCTTGGGCAGCCACAGCTCGTTTTTGTAGGTGTCGTTGGTCAGCGAGGGCAGGATGTCCTTGCTGGTTGCTTTGATGCCGGTAAAGGTCAGCTCTTCCATCACAAAGTCAACATCCACCGTGTCGCTCTGCACGCCGTATTTTTCGCCCGGCTCCGTATAGGTGGCCTGCCAGATGGAATACGGCCCGGTGTAGCCCAACGCGGAATTGAATCGCGCGATCCAGAAATTATCGCGCCAGCGGTCAAACGCGGGGTCCGTCAGGCGGCCGCGGGTCCAGTTGATGGAGGCGTAAATGCCTTCCTCGCCCTTGTAGCCCAGTTCTTTCAGGCGGTCGAAAAATACTTCGGTCAGGTGGGCCATCTCGTCCGGGTACAGGCCGGTGATGGATTTATCCTCCAGGTCATAATAGACCGGGTAACTGAGCTGGTAGGGGGTGGCGGTGTAATCGTCCAGCCCCTCGTGCGGGGGTGCCACAAGGCCCAGCAGGCGGGCAACGTGTTCGGCTTCCGATTTGGCCTGTTCCTCGGTGGTGGCGTAAGAGTACAGATAGGTGCCAAAGGGGATGCCAAGGCGGGTGCATTCGTCCGCATTGCGGCGCCACTGTTCATCGTCCTGGGCGTAATCGCCGGTGCCGTTCCACTCGCTGCCAAAGCCGCAGCGGATCATGGCAAAATCGATTCCGGCAGCCTGGGCTTTCTCCCAGTCCACTTCACCCTGATACTTGCTCACGTCAATGCCTTTTTTGGTGGCGGCCAGAATCGGCTCTCCGTCACTGTTAAAGTAGTACCCGGCATCGTTCTTGGCCCATGCTCCGGCACTGGTGCCGGGGTCAATGGTCAGGGGGGCTTTCTGCCCGCTGTTGCAGGCGACCAGCCCGATCACTACCAGCGCCACAACGGCAACCAGCACGCACGCGGCCAGTGCAAGACGCAGGTTGGGCTGCTGCTTCTTTTTGGGCTGTGGGCGGCGGACCTGCGGGGACTTGGGCTGGGACTGTTTGCGGTAGGTCTGGCGGGGCTGTTGTTCCGGCTTGCGGGGCTGCCCCGACGGCTGTTTGTTTTGTTCCATCGGCGGTTTCCTCTATGATCGCAGCTGCCCGGTGGGCAGCTGTATGTTGGCGTTAAATTTGTGAATTCTTGTATTTTATAAGAATATGGTAACATTTTGTCAAACAAAATACAATCCGGTAAAGCAGGCAGATTGTGTAATTTTGGGCAGGAAATTTTGGCAGCCGGGCAAAGCAAACTGCCCCCTGCAGTTTTCCACACAGCAGAGGGCAGTTGGTTAAAAATGTTCAGCAGATGCAGGGCAGGCGGTTAAGCTCAGCCGATGGTAATGCTCCAGGCAAAGGTCTTGCTTGCGCCGGGGGCCAGCTCAATGTGGCGGCCGGCTTCGTTCACGCTGTTGGCCCAGCCGTTCCAGGGCTCCATGCAGACGAACGTCTCGGCATCCTGCTGCCACAGCACGCCGTTGGTGAACACACTTTCATCAAAGGCAACTTCCACCGTGTGGCCGCTGCCGGAATCGGTCAGGCGCATCGGGCTCTTTACGCCGGTCATCAGGCGGATGGAATCTGCGGAGCCTTCCTTGCGGGTCAAGGTGATGGTTTCCGGTGCGGCGGGCTGCTCGCCCTTGGCGTTCTCGGAGCAGGTGGCGGCGTTGATGTCAAAGTGGACGTTCTCCAGCTTGGAAGCTGCGAAATACGGGTGGAAGCCGATGCTGAACGGCAGGGCTTTGTCGCTGGTGTTGTGCACGGTCAGTTCCAACCCGGCCTTGGCACCGGACAGGGTATAGCGCATTTCCAGCAGAAAATCAAAGGGGTAAACAAACTTGGTCAGGCCGTTGGGGGTCAGGGTCAGCACGATCTCATCATCCGCAGCGGTCTTGACCTGCCAGGGCAGCAAATCGGCAAAGCCGTGGACCTCAATGGGATAATCGGAGCCGTTAAAGTGGTGCACACCGCCGTCCGGCTTGCCGCAGCTGGGGAACAGGATCGGCACGCCGCAGCGGGGGCGGTCCGAGGATTCATAGTTCTTATCGCGCAGCCAGAGGTATTCCTCACCGCTTTTGGTGAAGGAGGTTGCCATGCCGCCCTTTTCCGGTGTAACGGTCAGGGCGTACTCCCCATCGGTCAGGGTAAGGGTGGAATATTTGGCATTGTACTTTTCGTAAGTACCGGCAGTCAGCTTGGACATTGTTACAGTCCCCTTTCTTCAGTTACAAAAACGGCCCGACCGCACCGGGATTCTTGGAGCAGCGCACAGCGCCTTGATCCCAGAGCACCCGGAACGCCCGAAGCCGTTCCATTTTGTGCACCGCAGGCAGACACAGCTCCCGGCAGGCACTTCTTAATTCCATTATACTCTCAAAATGTTCCCGGCTCTACCCTTTTGGGTAAAAAAATGCGGCGGGAGCCAGAGCATCAGTGCAAAAATTACAGCACAACGCCATCCTTGAAGATGGAAATTTCGCGGAAGCCCTTCTTCTCGGCGCAGGTCTGCTTGCCGGAAGCAACGTCCAGCACCAGCTGGTACAGGTCAGCACCGGCTTCATCCAGCGTCTTTTCGCCGTCAGCAACAACACCGGCGTTAAAATCGATCCAGGTGGATTTTTTGGCAGCCAGCTGGCTGTTGGTAGCAATTTTCAGGGTGGGAGCGGGGGCACCGAACGGAGTGCCGCGGCCCGTGCTGAACAAGATCATGTGGGCGCCGGCGGCGGTCAGGGCGGTGGCGGAAACAAGATCGTTGCCGGGACCGTACAGCATGTTCAGGCCCTTGGTGGTCACAGCATCGCCATAGCCGATAACGTCCATGATGGGGGCGCTGCCGCCCTTCTGCACACAGCCGCAGGATTTATCCTCCAGCGTGGTGATGCCGCCCTGCTTGTTGCCGGGGCTGGGGTTGTCGTACACAACTTCGTTGTGGCTGATGAAGTATTCCTTGAAGCTGTTGATCATATGCACGGCCTTCTCAAACACTTTTTCGTTCTGGCAGCGATCCATCAAAAAGCCCTCGGCACCGAACATTTCCGGCACTTCGGTCAGCACGGTGGAACCGCCGCGGGCGCACAGCATATCGCTGAAGCGGCCGATGGTGGGGTTGGCGGTAATGCCGGACAAACCGTCCGAACCGCCGCACTTCATGCCGACCACCAGCTCGCTGGAGGGAATCGGCTCGCGCTGGAACTGGGCAGCATAAGCGGCCAGTTCCTTCAGGATCTCACGCCCCGCAACCAGCTCATCGTCCACATCCTGGCAGGTCAGGAACTTGATGCGGTCATGGTCGTATTCGCCCAATTCGGTCAGGAACTGCTCATGGGTCAGGTTCTCGCAGCCAAGGGAGAGCACCAGCACGGCACCAGCGTTGGGATGGCGGGCCAGCGCAGCCAGCAGTTTGCGGGTTTGGGCGTGGTCATGGCCGGTCTGGGAGCAGCCGAACGGATGGGTGAAGGTGTACAGCCCGTCAATGCTGTCGGTCACAAGATCCTGATTGTCCCGCACAAGGGCTTTGGCGCAGTCGTTCACGCAGCCAACGGTGGGGATGATCCAAATCTCGTTGCGGGTGGCTGCACGGCCATCCTTGCGGCGGTAGCCCATAAAGGTTTCGGGAGCAACGGGGGCCAGCGGGTGCACATTGGGGTGGTAGCTGTACTCGATCTCGCCGGACAGGTTGGTTTTTACATTGTGGGTGTGCATCCAGGTGCCGGGCACGGCATCAGCGGTGGCATGGCCGATGGGAAACCCGTACTTGATGACGTTTTCGCCCGCGTGGATGGGGGCAATGGCCATCTTGTGGCCCTGGGGGATATCTTCAACAGCGGTCACAGATGCACCGTCCACCGGCACAGCGGTGCCTTTGGCAATGGGATGCAGGGCAACCACAACATTATCCTTGGGGTTGATCTTGATTGCAAGAGGCATACAGAATCTCCTTACTACGATAAAAACAGGTAGGAGTTAGGAAGTAGAAGTTAGGGCAACACCGCACAATTCCCGCCTTGCGGCTTAAGCACCGCTCCGGCAGATGCCGCACCTCGCTCGCCGTATCGGCACTTAGAATTATGCGGTATTGCCTTAGGAATTGTTAGCCCTGCTTTCAGGGCTTTTTGCAGATAACCAAAGGCTCTGCGCTGCTCCCTAACTCCTAACTCCTCACTCCTACCTCCTAACTCAAATTACAGGCAGCTCTTATAAGCGGCCATTGCGCCCTGCTCACGGATCAGGGTCAGGTTCTTGACGGTGGCTTCCTCAAAACCGGCAACCTTGGTCAGATCCTGGCCCCACATCTGCTCGTTGGTCATAACAGCATGAACCAGGGTCGGAATGTCGTCATCCTTGTGGGCATTGTAGAATTCCAGCACATAGCGGTCATCGGAAATGGTGTACTCGTTGCCCTTGGCGCGCTTGCAGACCAGGCCCTTATCGTTCAGTTCCTGGATGTTGTTGGAATAGAATGCGATGTAAGCGGCAAAGCTCATGGTCAGGCAGGTGGGCAGTTTGCCGTTCTTCTCGATATATTCCAGGAAGGACGGCATGTTGCGGGCACGCCACTTGGAGGTGGAGTTCAGGGAGATGCTCATCAGCTCATGGTTGACGAACGGGTTGTTGAAGCGGTCTTCCACAGCGGCAGCAAATTTCTTGCAGTCGTCCTGGTCCAGCGGAAGAATGGGAACAACTTCCTGCAGCAGCATCTTGTTCATGTAGCCCAGGATGGTTTCGTCGTGCATGCAGTCACGCACAATGTCGAAGCCTGCCAGGTAAGCACCCAGAACAAAACCGGTGTGTGCGCCGTTCAGGATGCGGACCTTGCGCTTCTTATACGGGCTCATATCGGGGGTAACAAAGACGTGGTCTTCCAGACCAGCCTTGCGGAACGGCAGGATATCGTTCAGCTTGGTGTCGCCCTCAATGACCCACACGCCGAAAACCTCGCCAACGTCCAGCAGGGGGTCAGCGTAACCGTGCTTCTCTTCAAGCTCGGCAACTTCCTTCGGGTCGCGGATACGACCCGGAACAATGCGGTCAACCAGAGAGCCGCAGAAGGTACAGTCCTCGTTGACATATTTCTTGAAGCCGTCTTCCAGGCCCCACTGGTCAATGTACTGGTTGACGCACTTCAGCAGCTCCTTGCCGTTGTTGTCAATCAGCTCGCAGGCCAGCATGATGATGCCCTTCTTGCCGGCCTTGTAGCGGTGGTACAGCACCTGGGTCAGCTTTGCGGGGAAGCTGGACGGCGGGCAGTCGTTCTGCTGGCAGGCGGGATCATAAACGATACCGGCCTCGGTGGTGTTGGAAACGATGATTTCCAGGTCGTCGCTGGCGGCAACGTCCATCATCTTTTCGTAATCAGCTTTTTCATACGGGTTCAGGCAGCGGGATACACTGGAGATCACGCGCTTGTCATCGACCTTCTGGCCGTTTTCGCTGCCGCGCAGGTACAGGGTGTACAGGCCCTCCTGTTCGTTGATCATCTTGGCCAGGCCGGGGGCGATGGGCTGAACCAGAACGCACTTGCCGTTCCAGTCAGCTTTTTCGTTGGCAAGGTCAAACCAGTAGTCAACAAAGGCACGCAGGAAGTTGCCCTCACCAAACTGCAAAACCTTTTCGGGGGCATTTTTCAGAATGTAGCCATCATAACCGGATTTTTCAAGGACCTGATAATTCAAAGTTTCCATTGGAAATTCTCCTTTGCAATGTGTGCAATTACGGCGGCGGTGTGCAGGGCCAGACAAAAACGCCCTGCGCTGCGTAAGCGCCTTGTTTAGCTTCATTGTATTTTTTTTTGCTTGCAACGTCAAGATGCTTTCGTGAAGAAACGCATATATTTTGCGCTCCTTTTTTGACTTTTTTCCCTTTCCCTGTTTTGCACAAGCGGGATGCAATATTTTTAGTGCTTTTTACATCAAAAGGGCAAGATTTGCAACTTGTTCAAACCGCTGCAAGTATGTATAATAATATCAGCTTATGTTTTATTCTGCTGTTTGGGGGCAGCATGATTCGTTCTGTTGACCCGCAGCACACAACGAAGGAGCTTGCAATTATGAAAGCATTTATGGACAAGGATTTCCTGCTGGAAACCCCCACCGCGCAGCACCTGTATCATGATTATGCAGAAACGCTGCCTATCGTAGACTATCACTGCCACATTCCCCCGCAGGAGATCTACGAGGACCGCCGCTTTGAAAATATCGCTCAGGTATGGCTGGGCGGCCATCAGGTTCTGGCCGATGGCTCTGACTACTACTTCGGCGACCATTATAAGTGGCGCGTGATGCGTTCCAACGGTGTGCCCGAAGAGTACATCACCGGTGACAAGCCGGACCGCGAGCGCTTCCAGAAGTTTGCAGAAGCACTGGAAATGGCCATCGGCAACCCGATGTACACCTGGTGCCACCTGGAACTGAAAAAGTACTTTGGCTACAACGGCGTTCTGAACGGCGATACCGCTGAGGAAGTCTGGAACCTGTGCAACGATAAGCTGCAGCATGATCCCAAGATGACCGTGCGCGGCCTGATCGAGCAGAGCAACGTTGCCATGGTTGGCACCACCGATGACCCCATCGACAGCCTGGAATGGCACAAGAAGATCAAGGAAGACCCCACCATCAAGGTTGTTGTTGCACCTTCCTTCCGCCCGGACAAGGCCCTGAACATCCGCAAGGACGGTTTTGCAGATTACATCCATAAGCTGGAAGAAGTTGTTGGCCGCAAGTTCGCCTGCGCCAACTGTGTGGTCAACGCTCTGGAAGAGCGCCTGCAGTTCTTTGTTGAGATGGGCTGCCGCGCTTCTGACCACGGGCTGGATTATGTTCCTTACGTGGAGACCAACGCCGAAAAGGCAACCGCAGCTTTCAAAAAGGCTATGGCCGGTGAGCCGCTGACCCAGGAAGAGGGCGACGCATACACCACCTACCTGCTGATCAGCCTGGGCCGCCTGTACAAAAAGTATAACGTTGCCATGCAGATCCATTACAGCTGCCTGCGCAATGTCAACCAGAAGATGTACAAGAAGCTGGGCCCCGATACTGGCTTTGATATGATCGCTGTGACCGATGGCAGCGCCGCCATCAGCAGCCTGCTGAGCAAGCTGACCGAGACCGGCGAATGCCCGAAGGTGATCCTGTACAGCCTGAACCCCGCCGACTTTGACATGCTGGGCACCATCCTGGGTGCATTCCAGGATGACGAAGTTCCCGGCAAGATCCAGCTGGGCTCTGCCTGGTGGTTCTGCGATACCGACGACGGAATGTACCAGCAGATGAAGACCCTGGCTCGCCTGGGGCTGCTGGGCAACTTTATCGGCATGCTGACCGACAGCCGTAGCTTCCTGAGCTACACCCGCCACGAACTGTTCCGCCGCCTGATGTGCAACCTCATCGGCAACTGGGTCGAGAATGGCCAGTACCCCAGCGATGAGAAGACCCTGAAGAAGATCGTGGAAGGCATCAGCTACTACAACGCACAGCGTTACTTCCACCTGTAATTCTGCACAAATCAGGAAATAAAACATTGTAAAAATTGCCCTGCTGCCTGAAAGACAGCAGGGCTTTTTCCATAGAATGAGAATCTTTCTCTTGTGCAAAAGAGCAAAAAAAGAGGGCAAAATCGGGGCGAAGAGAAAAAAGTTGGGAGGTAGGAGGGAGGAACTATTTCAATTAGGAATGAGGAATGAGAAATTAGGAATTGGAGGTAGGGTGTGGCAGGAGGCGAAAACCTTACCTCACCGCCGTAAGCGTATATTTGAAAATTACCACACTAGTAGAGGCGCACATTGTGCGCCCGCGGACGAGCTGCGAAATATTCCGTAACTCAAATAATCCAACTGCTGGCCTATTAAAAAATGCCCATACATCAACATAAAAAACAAATCCCCTGTTCCGCAGCGGCATTTACGCCTGCTGCAAAACGGGGGAAAATCTTTTATGATCAGGTCAGACCTTTATGGGAGACAAACCGACACCCAATCAACCCGGCTGCTTGCCGATGTAGGCCAGGATGCCGCCGTCAACGTACAGAATCAGGCCGTTGACGAAATCGGAAGCTTCAGATGCCAGGAAGACAGCGGGGCCGCCCAGGTCCTCGGCGTTGCCCCAGCGTGCAGCGGGAGTTTTGGCAACGATGAACTGGTCAAACGGATGGCGGCTGCCGTCCGGCTGGATCTCACGCAGGGGCGCGGTCTGCGGGGTGGCGATGTAGCCGGGGCCAATGCCGTTGCACTGAATGTTGTACTGGCCGTACTCGGAAGCAATGTTTTTGGTCAGCATCTTCAGGCCGCCCTTGGCAGCAGCGTAAGCGGAAACAGTCTCACGGCCCAGTTCGCTCATCATGGAGCAGATGTTGATGATCTTGCCGCCGCCCTGCTCGATCATGTCGGGGATGATGGCCTTGGCAACGATAAAGGGAGCGTTCAGGTCAACATCGATGACCTGACGGAACTGTGCAGCGGTCATTTCGCACATGGGGATGCGCTTGATGATACCGGCGTTGTTGACCAGAATGTTGATGTGGCCGACTTCCTCGGTGATTTGCTTGACCATGGCGTTGACGGCGTCCTCGTTGGTAACATCGCAGACATAGCCATGGGCAGTGATGCCAGCCTCTTTGTAAGCGGCCAGACCTTTATCAACCAGTTCCTGCTTGATATCATTGAAAACGATGGTAGCGCCGCAGTTTGCCATAGCGGTGGCGATAGCAAAACCGATGCCGTAAGAAGCGCCGGTGATCAGGGCAACCTTGCCGGTCAGATCAAAAGATTTCGGGGTGCAGACAGACATATTTCTTACCTCCTGAAAGTGATGTTATGTAATTCAAAAGCCGCGCATAGAGCGGCAGGGGAACGGGATTAGAAATGAAGAAAGAATAAATAATAAAGAATAATGAAGGTGTGCCTTCGGCACGGATTAAATATTAGGTTGCAGGCGGTTCAGAAGTGGACTTTGAAGTTTTTAGAATGGCAATTAAAATGCGCTTGAGTTCAAGGCAGTCAGTAAGCAATGATTGGCTTTCGGCAGCTGTTAAGTACTGTGAAAGAGTCAGCAAACGCAGCCAATACTCCGTTTCAGCGGTTTCTTTTAAGGAAATATGGAGCTTAGAAATAAAATCCGCTTTACTTACTGCATAGACAGCTTCGTTAGCATTGGCACCGATTGAAGTTCCACTGCGCAGTAATTGTTGGGAAAGAACGGTTTCGTGCTGCTGCTCACTTAAATAGCGGTAAACTTTTACGATGCGCGCAGCAAAAGCCAGCGACTTTTCCAGTAGTACATTATTTTCCATAAAAACGAACCTGATTTTCTGAGCCGCGCTATGCGCGGCGGTCCACCATCATTTTTAATTATTCTTTATTCTTTTTTCTTTATAAAAAAGTTTTACCGAAGATCAGTCGTAGCAATGTTATCCATGTCATCGAATTCCATGTTTTCACCACCCATGGCCCAGATGAAGGTGTAGTTGGAGGTGCCAACGCCGCTGTGGATGCTCCAGGACGGGCTGATAACAGCATCATAGTTGTGCATCACGACATGGCGGGTTTCGGTCGGCTCACCGCACATATGGAACACGGCCTGGCCTTCGGGAATCTCGAAGTAGGTGTAAATCTCCATGCGGCGCTCGTGGGTGTGGCTGGGCATGGTGTTCCAGTTGCTGCCCGGCTCCAGAGCGGTCATGCCCATGGAAAGCTGGCAGGTTTTCAGCACGCTGGGGTGGATAAACTGGTTGATGGTGCGCTTGTTGCAGGTTTCCAGGGTGCCCAGCGGGCGCTTGGCAGCGTCAGCCAGGGTGATCAGTTTGGTTTCGTAACGGCAGTGGGCCGGAGCACTGACCATATAGAACTTGGCGGGCTTGGCGGCATCATCGCTGGCAAAGGTAACTTCCTTGGTGCCCTGGGTGATGTACAGGCAGTCCTTATAGCCCAGGTGATAGGCCACGCCGTCTGCGGTAATGGTACCGGCGCCATCACCAATGTTGAAAATGCCGATTTCGCGGCGCTCCAGGAAATAGTGGGTGCCAAAGTTTGCCCAAATGTCAATGCCCTTATCAATGGACACGACCTCGTTGACCGGCATGCAGCCCAACGTGACCATGCGGTCAACATGGCTGTAAACGGCAACCATCTCATCTGCTTTGTACAGATCGGTAATCAGGAACTCATTGCGGACTTCCTCGGTGGTATAGCGCTTGAAGTCACGCTGATTGCAGGAATAACGAATATCCATGGGGCGGAATCCTCCTGTTTTGCTTGCAGCGGCAGCGGACTGGCGGGATGCCAACCGTTTCACTGACCTTGTATACATACATTATAGCCGATTCCTCAGGCTGAAAAAAGTGTATACAAGCACAAGAATACGGTGCATGTTTTGGCGGGTTTGACAGCAGAAAAACGAAAGTAGTTAGGAATTAGGAGTTAGGAGGGAGGAGTTGAAGGAATAAATAAAGAATAGAGAATAATGAATGAATAATAAAGGTGGACCGCCGCGTGTGGCGCAGCTCAAAAAATGAGTAGAGAGCATGGCAAGAGTTTCGTGAAATTTGCGAATGGATAATATATATTAAAATATACAATTCGTATATTTTGACCAACCTTGTAACTTAAGGCAATACCGCATAATTCTAAGTGCCGATACGGCGAGCGAGGTGCGGCA
>ERZ1106951.2607-NODE-2607-length-13950-cov-28.975963_pt1 | contig 13950 bp, 12 predicted proteins | sample MGYA00403676_ERZ1106951 | MGnify/ENA primary metagenome ERZ1106951 (study PRJEB35170, sample SAMEA104062398) | human gut metagenome | biome: human gut; feature: human-associated habitat; material: faeces | place: Denmark | collected 2012-04-23 ...
TCCAGCTGGTTATCGCCCGCCTTGGAAAAGGCCGTGATGCTGGGCAGAAGTGCCGCCGGGATGTTGTCAATGCAGAAATAACCGATATCTTCCAGCGCATTCATAGCAACCGACTTTCCTGCACCGGAAAGTCCGCTGACGATCAACAGTTCCATGGATCCGATCCCGCTCCTTTTTGAATCTATCTTATTTCACGACCCGGATCTCTTTTTCCAGATCGTAGCCGGTCTTTTCCTTTACAATGGCGCGCACATCGTCACACAGTGCCAGCACATCGGCACAGGTGGCACCGCCCAGGTTCACCACAAAACCGCAGTGCTTGTCGCTTACGGCGGCACCGCCATGGCGGTAACCCCGCAGGCCGCACTGGTCGATGAGGGCCGCCGCAAAAGCGCCCGCCGGGCGCTTAAAGGTGCTGCCGGCGCTGGGCTTGTCCAGCGGCTGTTTGTCGATGCGCTTCTGCATCAGCTCGTTCATCCGGGCCTTGATGGCATCCGGGTCGCCTTTTTCCAGGTGGAACACTGCGCCAAGGATGCAGGCATCATTCTCTTCAAACGCGCTGTGCCGGTAGGAAAAGTCCAGCTCGGACGCTTCACTGTCCACCCAGCGGCCGTCGGCGGTGAGATAGCTGACGGCTTCCAGCACATCCTTCATTTCGCCGCCGTAAGCACCGGCGTTCATGTAGACGGCACCGCCCACCGTGCCGGGGATGCCATAGGCAAATTCCAGCCCGGTATAGCCGTGCTGGAGGGCAAATTTGCACAGCTCGGAAAGTTTCAGACCTGCCGGTGCCGAAATATAATCGCCGTCGGCATTCTGATAAATCGACAGTCCCATTCCCGCTGCTTCGGCAGAAACATCAATGACTGCTCCTCGAAAGCCCTCATCCGCAAACAGGATGTTGCTGCCATTGCCCAGCAGGTAATAGCGGATCTCCGCCTGTTTGCAGAACTGAACGGTCTGACAAAGCTGATCTTCATCCCGCGGCATCACAAACAGGTCGGCCGGGCCGCCAATGCGGAAAGTGCAGTGTGCCGAGAGCGGCTCGTTTTCTTTATAAAGGATTCCAGCCGCCTGCAGCTGCTGCTTGAGTTGTTCCATGGTGCGTGCTCCTTTAGTCCAGTTTATCGTCCAGACCCAGACGGATCAGCAGCTCCTTGGCCGCATTGTAACCCATCTTTTTCTGGCGGTTGTTGATGGCCGCGGTTTCCAGCACCACAGCAAGGTTGCGTCCGGGCGAGACCGGAATGCTGGTGCTGGGAATGCTGACGCCCAGAATGTCGTAATATTCGTTTTCCAGACCCGTACGCTGGTAATTCTTGGTGGGGTCCCAGGCTTCCAGCTGGACCACCAGGTCCAGGCTCTCGCTCAGTTTGACTGCACCCACACCGAACACCCGGGCCACATTGACGATGCCAATGCCGCGCAGCTCAATGAAGTGGCGGATATTCTCCGGAGCGGTGCCCATGATCTGCCGGTTGGACACCTTGCGCAGCTCTACCGCATCGTCGGCCACCAGACGGTGCCCGCGCTTGACCAGCTCAATGGCCAGCTCGCTCTTGCCGATGCCGCTGTCGCCCAGGATCAGGATGCCCTCGCCGTACACCTCCACCAGCACGCCGTGCCGGGTGATGCGGGGAGCCAGCTCCAGGTTCAGCACGCTGATCAGGCTGCCCATCAGGGTGCAGGTCGTCTCGTTGGAGCGCAGCAGCGCCACGCTGTGCTTTTTGGCCAGCTCCAGCATCTCCGGGAACGGTTTCAACTCTTCGCTGCGGCCCACAATAACAGCCGGCGGCTGCTGGCGGAACAGCTGTTCCAGCGCCTCGTAGCGCTTTTCGGCCGAGAGCCCGGACAGAAAATTCATCTCTGCCAGACCCATGATCTGCAGACGGAGTTTATCAAAATAGTCATAGTATCCGGCCAGAAACAGACCCGGACGGTTGACCTCTGCGATCTCAACATTGATCTGGTCCAGTTCTTTGGGGGTATAGACCACCTCCAGGCTGACGCGCTCGGTCAGCGTTTTGAGCGAGACGTTGAACGTACCCATCCTTGTTCCTCCTGTGTTCTTGTGCCCGGCTGTGCGCCGGCATCCTTCTTCTTTTTATTATAGTAAAAAATCCGGACGATTACAACGCCTGTTCCCATCTTTTTCTATCCTGCAGGCCAAGGCACGCTGCTGCGAAGAGGTCTGTCCGGGCTTCATGCAAAAAGATTTTACATTTACATGGATTTTACATTTGCTCGGTTTCGGATTTTACAATGCATCCACTATACTGAAATTCGGAAGAAAACACGTCAAATCAAAGTGAGGAAAATCCTTATGACTATTTTCAATGTCTTTTCTCTGCTGGGCGGCCTGGCCCTGTTCCTGTTCGGCATGGACATCATGGGCAAGGCGCTGGAAAAGCAGGCCGGCGGCCAGCTGCAGAAAATCCTGAGCAAGCTGACCGACAGCCCGCTCAAAGGTTTCTTTCTGGGTCTGTGCGTAACGGCCATCATCCAGAGCTCCAGCGCCACCACCGTCATGGTGGTCGGTTTTGTCAACAGCGGCATCATGGAGCTGCATCAAGCTATCGGCGTGATCATGGGCAGCAACGTGGGCACCACCGTCACCAGCTGGATCCTGAGCCTTTCGGGTCTGCAGGGCGACAGTGTGCTGATCAAGATGCTCAAACCCACTTCTTTCAGTCCTTTGCTTGCATTTATCGGCATTTTGCTGTATATGTGTAAGAGTGAGAAGAAAAAAGGTGTGGGCACCATCCTCATCGGCTTTGCCGTGCTGATGACCGGCATGACCACCATGTCCAACGCAGTGCTGCCGCTGCAGGGCGAAGAGTGGTTCACCAGCCTGTTCGTCCGCTTCTCCAACCCCATCCTTGGTGTGCTGGTGGGCGCACTGGTCACCGGCATCATCCAGAGTTCCAGCGCCAGTGTGGGCATTCTGCAGGCACTGAGCGCCACCGGCGTGATCACCTACGGCAGTGCCATCCCAATCATCATGGGCCAGAACATCGGCACCTGTGTCACAGCGCTGATCTCCTCGGTGGGTGCCACCAAGAATGCCCGCCGGGCCGCCATGGTGCACCTGTACTTCAACATCATCGGCGTGACCATCTTCCTGTTTGGTTTCTACGGTCTGAACGCCGTGTGCCACTTTGCCTTTGTGGATTCCACCATTGAAGCCTGGGGCATCGCCGTGGTGCACTCTGCCTTCAACATCCTGGCCACCCTCATCCTGCTGCCTTTTGCCAACGGGCTGGAAAAGCTGGCCATCCTCACCATTCCGGATTCCCCGGAAAAAGAGAGCTTTGCCCTGCTGGATGAGCGTCTGCTGAACACCCCGGCTGTGGCCGTGGAGCGCGCCCGCAGCGCCACCGCCGACATGGCAGAGCTGGCCCGCGTGGGCGTGGTGCAGGCCATGAGCCTGACCCACCAGTGGAACGACGAGCTGGCCCAGAAGGTGCGTGACGAGGAAAGCACCGTGGACCGTTATGAGGACGCTCTGGGCACCTACCTTGTCAAGCTGTCCGGCCGCGAGCTGAGCCATGCCGACAGCCAGAGCGTGAATACCCTGCTGCACACCATCAGCGATTTCGAGCGCATCAGTGACCACTCGGTCAACCTGCTGGAATCCGCGGAGGAAATGCACCAGAAGAACATTGAATTTTCCAAGGACGCACAAGAGGAGCTGCAGGTGCTGGAAGATGCCGTGCAGGATATCCTGAGCCGCACCACCGACGCCTTCCGCAAGGGAGACCTGCACCTGGCCAGCAAGGTAGAGCCGCTGGAAGCTGTGGTCAACGAGCTGGTGCGTGCCATCAAGGCACACCACATCGCCCGCCTGCAGACCGGCAGCTGCTCCATTGAGTACGGCTTTGTGCTGGACGATCTGCTGACCAACTACGAGCGTGTGTGCGACCATTGCAGCAATGTGGCTGTTGCCCAGATCGAGGTAGCACAGGACAGTTTTGACACCCACGCTTACCTCAACGATCTGCGCCATGGCAAAGATACCAAGGAGAGCGAAGAATTTCATCGTCGACTGGACAAATACCGGGAGCGGTATCTCTTCCCGGACAATCAATCTGCGGAGGAATTTGACAAATGATCTATATCGTAGAAGATGATGACGCCATCCGTGAGCTGGAGCAGTATGCCCTGCAGTCCAACGGTTATGAAGTGGCCAGCTTTGCCAGTTCCGAACCGTTCTGGCAGGCCATGCGCACCGAAGCCCCGGAGCTTGTGATCCTGGACGTGATGCTGCCCGGCGAGGATGGGTTCTCCATCCTGAAAAAGCTGCGCAACACCCCTTCCCTGCACCGGCTGCCCATCATTATGGTCACGGCCAAATCCAGCGAGCTGGACACCGTGCGCGGGCTGGACTGCGGTGCCGACGACTACATTTCCAAGCCGTTCGGCATCATGGAGTTCCTCAGCCGGGTGCGTGCTTCTCTGCGCCGGGCGGCTCCGGAGGAACGGCCCAATGTGCTCAGCTTCCATGAGATCCTGCTGGACAATGCACGTCACAGCGTGACGGTGAACAACCAGCCTGTCGAACTGACCTACAAAGAATACAGCCTGCTGCGCCTTCTGCTGGAGAACACCAACCTTGTGGTGACCCGCGAGACGATTTTGCAGGTGGTGTGGGGCACCGACATTTCGGTGGAAAGCCGCACCGTGGACATGCACATCCGCACCCTGCGCAAAAAGCTGGGCGATGCCGGACGCTACATTGGCACCATCCGCAAGGTGGGCTACAAGCTGGCCGATGACGAGGAGGCTGGAGACGAATGAAGCCGCACAGCATGGAAGAAAAAATCAGCTACCGGCTGTTCCTCATGGGCTTTCTGGGGCTGCTGTTCACCGCAGCACTGTGCATCTTTGTCTTTCACCGGGCTTTTACCGCCCAGGCCTGGGATGACCTGGAAAAAGAGAGCGATCTCATCCGTGCCGGGTATGACCTGACCAGCGAGCCGCAGCAGCTTTCTTTCTTTGTGACCGGCGACCTGCGCATTACGCTGATCTCCCCGGACGGCGACGTGATCTTTGAGTCTGCCACTGATCAGCCCATGGAGAACCATCTTACCCGTCCGGAGATCGTGCAGGCGCTGCAGGGCAGCATCGGCAAGGACATCCGTGATTCCCAGACCATGGGATATGAGACCTATTATTATGCCGTGCAGCTGCCCGGCGGCAACATCCTGCGCGTGGCGCAGGACGCCGAAACGGTGTGGTCGGTCTACGACGGAGCCCTGCCGGCCATCGTGCTGAGCTGCGTTGCCCTGATGTTGGCTGCCGCGATCCTGTCCACCCTGCTCACCCGCGCCCTTGTGCAGCCGGTGCTGAACATGACCGAGGATCTGGACCACATTCAGGATAAGGTCCCGTACAAGGAACTGATCCCCTTTGCCGAGAGCATCCATGCCGACCGCATCCTGCGGGAAAACAACGAGAAGATGCGGCAGGATTTCACCGCCAATGTGAGCCACGAGCTCAAGACCCCGCTGACCAGCATTTCCGGGTATGCGGAACTGATCGAGACCGGCATCGCCAAGCCGGAGGATGTGCCCGGTTTTGCCCAGAAGATCCATGGCGAAGCCAGCCGGATGATCCAGCTGGTGAACGATATCCTGCAGCTGTCCAGCCTGGACAACGCCTCCGAGACCTCCTCCATGCCGGAAATGGAGGTCGTGGACCTGCTGGACGTGGTCAAGGAGTGTGTGGAGCGTCAGAAGCTGAACGCCCGCCACGCCTACATCACCCTGACCTATCTGGGCGAGAGCGCACCGGTGCGGGGCAACCGCAATCTGTTGGATGAATTGTGCCAGAACCTGTGTGACAACGCCATCCGCTACAACCGTCCCGGCGGCAAGGTGCAGATCGTGACAGCATGCACCCGGGACGGCCATTGCAGCCTGACCGTGACCGACAACGGCATCGGCATCCCGCGCGAGTCGCAGAGCAGTGTGTTCGAACGCTTCTACCGGGTGGACAAGAGCCGCAGCAAGGCCACCGGCGGCACCGGTCTGGGACTTGCCATTGTCAAGCACATTGCTCTCATCCACGGGGCCTGCATCAAGCTGGAAAGTCAGGTGGACGTCGGCACGACCATCACGATCACCTTTCCCACGGCATCCTGATTTTTCAAGCACCAAGAAATACAACGTCTGCCTGCAGCTGCGGGCAGGCGTTTTTTGTTGGGTCAAACCCGTCGGGAGAGCCTGTGCGCAGCAGACTGTGCTCCTGCAGATGCAGCAGGTCTGTCCCCTGCTGCCAGCAGGAACGTACCACCTCAAGGCAAAGCTCTTCCAACTGTTGACACTGTGCCGCATCCAGCTGCGGCGTACCGTAGGCCGTCTGGCAGTCCAGACGCAGGGTGGCCGTCTGCTTCCGGAGAGCAACTGAGACGGTGCACCGCCGGATGGCTACACGCTTTCCTTGCAGCCAGAAGGTTCGTTTGCCCGGTGTGCCCGTCAGCAGAAGAAACGCCTCTGTCTCGTTTTCTGTCAGGCGCTGCACCGCACCGCTCCCGGTGCGGAAGGCCCCGCTGCCGGAAACTTCCGGTTCCTCATCCTGCAGGCAAAGCACCGGCAGCAGGCTTTCCCGGTGTGCATACAGCCGTGGCATTGCCGCTGATCTGGACTTGAGTTTGTCCAGCAGTTTGTCGGGCAGCGTCTCCGTTTTTCCGCACGTCTGCAAGAGTGTTTCCAGATCAAATTCCGTGCAGGAAAGTCGGGCCGCTGTGCGCCCGCAGCCGCATTCCAGCACCAGATTCTCATAAGCTGCCAGCACGGCATCCTCCGTCTGCTCCGGGAACAGTACATAATCGCACAGACGATAATCTGCCGTCTGCGGCAAAGTTCCTTCGGCAGCGGCAAGGGCTGTTTCCAATGTCTGCCCTCGGCCATCGGCGATGCGCAGTGCGGCTGAGGCATCGGCTGCGTCGGCTGCCGCTTCCGGTGACTGATACAAAAGCCCCACCGACCAGGTCTGTCCCTTCTGTTCCAGATAAACCACCCGTATCATACTTTTTTCAGTGGTCTCACAGCGCAGGAACAGCAGGCACCAGCCAACAAGCACCGCATAAAGCAGAATTCTGGCCCATCGCCGCTTCATTGCCGCACTTCCTTTCGCTTTTGTATGGCGTACTCCTGCCCCAGCATCCGGATGGCCGTGCACAGCACCCCGATGCGAAAAATCGCGCAGGTCAGCCAGACCAGCAGCAGCGCCGCGTCCAGCCGGGAAAATGTCCCGGTGCTCCATGCACGCAGCAATTCCCGCGCCGGGTATGTCCGACCGAACACCAGTGCCATGCCAAGCGTTGCCGCCGTTTGTACAAGGGCTGTGAGAATGGGCAGGCAGACACCACGCCGCTCCTCCCGGCCGCAGAGCAGCGGTACCGCAAAGTATTCCGCATAGACCGGAACGGTGAATGCCGTGCTCTGCGGCGCAGCCTGCGCAAACAGCCCGGCCCAGTGCATCTGCCGGGCCAGCCCCAGCAGACACACCGCGCTTCCCACCGCCACAAACCACCACAACACCTGCGCCGGGGCACCCCATGCGCGGGCAGGCATCTGCCAGCCCGCCCAAAGCAGCAGCGGCAAAAACCCCAGCAATGCCAGCGAAGAAAACTCTTCCCGGCAGACTTGCAGAGCCTTCCAGAATGTTCCGGCCAGTTCCACCGCCAGCCAGACCTGCAGGCAAAATGCAGCTGCCCAGGCGGCAGGCTTTGGCGGGCCGGACTGCCAGAACCGACTGGCCAAAGCAGAAAGTATCATCAGCAGTACTGCAGCCAGCACCTCCTGCCAGAGGAGTGCCCGGGACGAACTGCATACCGGCAGACGCTCTGCCGCTGCCGCGGCAAAGATGCTGAGGGTCACTGCCGGCAATGAAAATTTGTCCTGCGTTTTATTCATGCGCGGGGCCTCCGTTTTTGCCAGATGTTGAACCCCTTGCGGGACAGGTGCCGATAGTTGCGCCGGATGACGCCGTCCTCGGCCAGCGGGCTTTGCGGGAACGGATGCTGTGCAAGATACGGCACCCCCAGCATCCCGGTGCCGGACAGGCTGAGCAGCAGCACAAAAAAAGCCCCGGCCAGTCCCACCGGCCCGGCAAGCCCCGCAGCCACCACTACGCCGATGCGCAGCAGGGTGGCCGGTTCGTACAAAGCGGGCGTGACGAACACCGCAATGGACGTAATGCTGGCCACAAAGATGACCGGGGTGCTCATCAGGCCGGTGGCAATGGCGGCATCGCCCAGAATGAGGGCGGCCACCAGACTGACCGAATGCCCCAGCGACTGCGGCATCCGCAGCCCGGCCTCCCGGATAACTTCCAGCAGCAGGATGACCAGCAGCATTTCTGCAAACAAGGGCAGCGGCGTAGCCTTTTCGGCGGCTTCGATCTTATACAGCAATTGGGGCGGGATCAGCTCCGGCAGATAGACCGCCAGACAAACGAACGCCCCCGGCAGAAAGACCGTGAGGTAAAAGGAAGCATAGTTCAGCACCCGCAAGAAGGAGGCGAACACAGCAGTGGACGCGTAGTCGTCCAAGCATTCAAAGTTTTCACAGAAGAGCGCCGGCAGCACCATGGCCGACGGGCTGCCATTGACCAGCACTACAATGCGGCCCTCGCATAGTTTGGCCGAAGCCGCCGCCGGGCGCTGGGTGTAGCTGACCGGAGTGAACAGCCGTGCCCGGCTGGGCAGAAGCCACGGTACAAAATAGCTGCTGTCCAGCAGCAGCTCCGGCTTTGCAGCGGCAAGGGTCTGCCGTACCTGGCGCACCATGGCAGGGTCTGCTTTGCCCCTGCAGTAGCAAATAGCGTACTCTGTCCCTGCGGCGGTGTCGGCCTGCGCCACCTCCAACACCAGATCATCGGTGCGGACCAGACGGCGCAGCAGGCTCAGGTTCACCCGCAGCAGGTCGGCAAAGCCCTCCCGCGAGCCGCGCAGGTTGCCCTCTCCTTCCGGCTCGTCCACCGAGCGGTACTTGAGGGCCTGCACCGAAAAAGCAATGCCTTTCGCGCAGCCATCCAGCAGCAGCACAGCCATGCCTGCCGTTAACCGCTTGACAAGATCCGGCAGATCCTCCACCGGGGTGCTCTCGGCCGGGGAAGCGGAACCATGCAGGATGTGCTCATACACTTCCTGCCCGGTGCATGGGCAGGGCTGCTGCAGCGCCTGCCGACTGGCCGCGTCCAACAGCAGCTCCCACAGTGAATCCAGACTGGCCATGCCGTCAAACAGCACAATGCAGCCCCGGCAATGATAAATCATGATTTCCTTGGCATAATAATCCGCAGAGGCACCGAACCGGGCGTCCAGCTCTGCCAGATTTTCGGCCAGATGCAACGACAACTGCTGCACACAACATCCACTCCTTTGCACAGCAGTATGCCCGCCCGGAGCCGGTTCCATACCGGCGGGTGCCGACAGGAGGTTTCCACGATGAAGCTGTTGATCTTCCGCACGATTTTGATCTACCTGTGCGTGCTGTTTGCCATGCGGCTGATGGGCAAGCGTCAGCTGGGGGAACTGCAGCCCGAAGAATTGGTGTCCACCATCCTGATCTCCAATCTGGCGTCCATCTCCATTGAATCGGAGGATGTTCCGGTGACGGCCAGCCTGATCCCGCTGTTTCTCATTGCTGCGCTGGAGCTGCTGGGCTCCGCGCTGAGCTTCCGCAGCCAGAAGTTTTTCAATCTGTTGTCCGGGCGGCCAAAAACCGTGATCCTGAACGGAGAGATCGACCAGAACGCTCTGCGCACCCTGCGCCTGACGGTGGCCGACCTGATGGAAGCCCTGCGCGGCAAGGACGTCTTTGATCCGCGGGATGTGTCCTACGCGGTCATTGAGACGAACGGGACTCTTTCAGTGGCATTGCGGCCGGAAAAGGAACCTGCGCGGCTGTCCGACCTGCAGCTGCGGGTGGAGCACTGCCACGCAACCATCCCCTTTGTGCTGGATGGGCAGGTGCTGGAGGACAACCTGCACTGGTGCGGCAAAGACCGTGCCTGGCTGGAACGCACGGCGCAGGCCAATACCCTGCTGCCGCAGGAAATCCTACTTCTTGTCGGCAATGAGACCGAGGACTATTTTCTTTTGAAAAAGGAGCGCCGCGCTACGGTGCATGAGGGCCGGAAATGAAACGGATCTACGCCTGCTTTGCCATCGTGGCCGCTTTGCTGGCCACCGCCTTTTACAGCAGCTTTCAGGTACAGCGCTTTGCCGATGACATTTCCACCGACCTGGACTGTGCCATTGAGGCCATCCGCACCAGCGACCTGCCCTCGGCCCGGCAGGCACTGGCTCGCGGGGCCGACCGGTGTGACCGGATGCGGGAAAAGATGAACCACCTGCTGCGCACGGAGGATTTTACCGAGCTGGAAGCAGCCCTGCGCACCGCCGACGGGCACCTGGAGCAGAACGCCCCCGAAGAAGCCTTTGGGGAGCTGCGCCGGGCACAGGTACAGGTGGAAACACTGCAATGGCTGGCCCGGCGGTTTGTGTAAACACAAAAAGCACCGCTTCCCTGCTGCTGTACAGAGAAAGCGGTGCTTTGCAAATTACGGGTTACTGTGCGTCCTTCCGGTCGCCCATGAGCTTTTTCAGTTCATTGAAAAAGCTCTCCACATCGGCAAACTGCCGGTAGACCGAGGCAAAGCGGACATAAGCCACTTCGTCGATCTTTTTCAGTTCCTGCATGGTCAGCTCCCCGATGCGCACACTGGGGATCTCGCGGTCGTAGGAACTGAGCAGGGTCTGCTCGATGCTGGTGACCGCGCGCTCAATGGCCTCGTAGCTCACGGGGCGCTTGGCGCAGGCCCGCAGCATGGCATTGAGCAGCTTCTGCCGGTCAAACGGCTCCCGGGAGTTGTCCTTTTTGATGACCACGAGCGGGACTGTTTCCACCACCTCGTAGGTCGTGAACCGCATATGGCAACTCAGACATTCCCGGCGGCGGCGGATGCGCTCACTGTCTTCGGTAGGGCGCGAGTCGATCACCTTGGATTCCTCAGCACCGCAATAGGGACATTTCATGTTCTGTTCCTCCTGAACCTCTGCGGGAATTTTGCGTCAGGCCTTTTTGCCGGACTTGGGGCTGCGCTCGCTCCACAGCATCCATGCCGAGGTGGAGACGCACAGCGAAGTGTACACGCCGCTGATCATGCCCATCATCAGCGGGAAGGCAAAGGTAAAGATGCTGTCCAAACCGTAGAGCTTTGCTACGATGCACAGCACACCCAGTGCCATCACGGTAGTGATGGTGGTGATGAGGGTACGGCGGGCAGACTGGTTGACCGAACGATTGACCAGCTCTTCAAAGCTGGCCTTCTTGCCCATCAGGGCGCGGTTTTCGCGGATGCGGTCGTACACCACGACGGTATCGTTGATGGAGTAGCCCAGGATGGTCAGCATGGCAGCGATGAAGTTGCCGTCCAGCGGGGTGCGCAGCAGCACAAAGGTGCCAAACACCACCATCAGGTCGTTCACCAGTGCCAGCACAGCCATCATGCCGCCGGTCAGGCCGCCGATGTTCTTGAAGCGCAGGGCAATGTACACTAGGATGAGCACCAGCGCAAACACCACAGCTACCAGGCTCTTCTGCAGGAACTTGGTGCCCATGGCAGCGCTGACGTTGCTCAGGGACAGCTGCGCAAAGTTGTTGTCCGGGTAAGTCTCGTTCAAAGAGTCCAGCAGAGCCTCCACCTGATCGGTGGTCACGGTCTCGGTGCCGGGCATGGAGATCTTCAGGGTCTGGTCACCGGTGGCCACGTTCTCGCCGGTCTGCAGGGTCAGGCCGGTGTTCTCCAGTGCATCGGAGGCGGTCTGCTGCACCTGTGCCATCTCAAAGCTGCCGTCGTAGCTCAGGGTGATCATGGCACCGCCGGTGAACTCGGTGTCCAGATGGACACCGAACACCACAGCACACAGCACGATGGCTGCCATCAGGCAGGAGGAAAAGACCAGGAACTTTTTGCGCAGACCCACAAAATTGATCTGCTTTTTCTCGGTCTCATCCTTGCCCAGCTTGGCAGCACCATACAGCCAGGGGTTGCGCAGAGCCTTGATGGAGGCCGCACCGCGGATCATGACGCGGGTGGCAAACACGCCAAACACGAAGTTGAGCAGCACGCCGGTCAGCAGCGTATAGCCAAAAGCGTAAATGGTACCGGCGGTGGAGGGGCCAAAGGCAAAGAACACAACGTGCAGTGCCTTGGCAAACAGGCCGTCCGAAGGGCCGAAGGCACCCATCAGCACGATGGCCACGATGACGATGGTCACGTTGCCGTCGATGATGGGGGTCAGGCCGCGGGCAAAGCCGCTCTTCAGTGCGCCGTCCAGGGACTTGCCATTCTTCAGCTCTTCCTTGATGCGCTCGGCCGTAATGACGTTGGCGTCCACACCCATGCCAATGGCCAGAATGATACCGGCGATGCCGGGCAGCGTCAGGGTAAAGCTCTCAAACACCGGGAAGTAGCCGGAAACAAAGGCCAGCGTAGCGGCCACCTGACCGGCCAGTGCAATGCAGGCCAGAAAGCCCGGCAGACGGTACAGCACCGTCATGAACACCACGATCAGTGCAAAGGCGATGACACCGGCCAGCACCATGGCGCTCAGGCTGTTCTCGCCCAGGCTGGGGCTGACGGTGGAGTAGCTGTCCACCTTGAGGGCAAAGGGCAGTGCGCCGGAGTTGATCTGGCGGGCCATCTTGACCACGGCATCCTGCGTGAAGGGGTTGGAAGCCGAACTGGTGATGATGGCCTCGCCATCGGTGATGGCCGCGTTGACGGTGGCCGTGCTCACATTCTCGTCATCCAGCCAGATGCTGATGGTGCCGTTGGAAGCAGCCAGACGGGTGGTGGCCTCACCAAAGGCCTTGGCACCCTCGTCGGTGAACTTCAGGGACACATAGTACTCCGAAGCACCGCCGCTGGTCACCGGGCCGTACTGGGCCGCAGCACTTTCGATCATGGAACCGTCCAGGATCAGGTCACCGTCGGCGCTGCTGCCCTCGCGGAAGGTCAGATAGGCCGTGGTGCCGATCTCCTCAATGGCAGATTCCGGGTCGAAGTCTGTTTCGCCGGACTGCCACGGGAACTCCAGGATCAGGCTGTCAGAGCTGGGGTCCACATACAGCTCGTAGTCGGTCACATTCAGGGCCACCAGACGGTTCTCGATGACGAGCTGCGCCGCTTCCAGCTGCTCTTCGGTGGCATCGTAGTCCTCCGAGGGCACAAAGGTGACGTTGACGCCGCCTTTGATGTCCACACCGAACCGGATGTCCTTTGCACCCTTGATGTAGGTGGTGGTCACATCGCCGTACTTTGCCGACACGCCGAAAAACGCCGTGTACACAAACGCAAGGATCAGAAGCACTGTGACGACCAGGTGCCATGCTTTGCCTTTTGTCTTCATATGTTTCAGGAATACCTCCAAACGTCCCGTTTGCTGCGGGACCCGTTATTGAAACCTCCCCCGGCAGGCCCGGCGGACCGCACGGAGGAGGTTTTTACAAAGAAATGTTATGCCTGCTCTGCCAGCAGCTTTTCCACAACGGCCAGACGCACACAGACGCACAGCAGCTCAGAGGCGGTCTCCACCTCGTCCAGGCTGGGGTAGGTGGGTGCAATGCGCAGATGAGAATCCTGCGGGTCCTTGTGGTAGGGGTATGCCGAACCGGCACCGGTCAGGGTCAGACCGGCTTCCTTGCACAGGTTTGCCACACGCTTGGCACAGCCGGGCATGACGTACAGGCTGATGAAGTAGCCGCCCTTGGGGTCGGTCCAGTGGGCAATGTCGCCGCAGGGGGTCAGGTTATTGCGGAATGCCGTCTTGACGGCATCGAAGCAGGGCACCAGACGACGGCGATGCTTTGCCATGTGGGCCAGGACGCCTTCCTTGTTCTTCAGGAAGCGGACGTGGCGCAGCTGGTTCATCTT
>ERZ1106951.2621-NODE-2621-length-13901-cov-68.290048_pt1 | contig 13901 bp, 7 predicted proteins | sample MGYA00403676_ERZ1106951 | MGnify/ENA primary metagenome ERZ1106951 (study PRJEB35170, sample SAMEA104062398) | human gut metagenome | biome: human gut; feature: human-associated habitat; material: faeces | place: Denmark | collected 2012-04-23 ...
CTGGCAGGAAAAATTTATATTTTTTCAATTGTCTACTTGACGGGGAGCGGTTCATTTCCCGACAGCCCCTTGCAAGTTAAGCTTTGTTATTTTTTTTTGATGAAGGCTTTTTCATTTGCTGATGCTGGAAGGTCTGGAGTTGTTCCCTTTGGAACCAGACGAACCTCAATTGCCTCGAGACGTTTTGCGTATCCTTCTGTTCCTGAAGATTCTCCATTCTTAGCCCATGCAAGCCATCCATAATCCTGAGCATGAACTCTGTAGTATACATCATAGTTCTTTGCTACATCACCAGACAGTTTGATCTGAATTGCTTCCAGACGTTTACACTGTCCAGTTGTTCCGGATAATGATCCGTTAGATGCCCAATTCTTCTCCCATCCAATATCCTGAACGTGAGATCTGTACTGGATTGAGCTGTTCACTGAAGACGGGAGTTTCATACGGATAGATTCCATACGTTTGCACTCGCCTTCTGTACCTGCCATAGCACCGTCATATACATATGCCTGTGTACCATAGTCCTGTACATGTGTCTGGTATCCGACCAGTCTTGCTTTCATAGCTTCTTTGATAGTACCAACAAGTTCTGGTGCTTTGTCCCCTTTGGTAACCAGCTGAATCCTGATTGCTTCAAGACGGTATCCGTAACCAGCTGTTCCTGCTTCTTCGCCATTCTTAGCCCATCCGAGCCATCCGAAGTTCTCGGCATGTACGCTGTAGTATACGTCATAATTCTCTGCAACTTCACCAGTCAGTCTGATCTGGATTGCTTCCAGACGTTTACACTGTCCTTCTGTACCGGATACTGCTCCGTTTTTACTCCAGTTCTTTTCCCAACCGATGTCCTGAATATGTGTACGATATTCGATAGATCCAGAAACACCACCTGGTAACTTGATCTGGATTGCTTCCAGACGTTTACACTGTCCTTCTGTACCAGACGTTTGTCCGTCTTTCTTCCAGTCTTCTTCCCAGCCATAATCCTGACCGTGAACTATGTAAGATACGGACATTGTTGTACTCTTTGTAGCTGTAGCTGTAAATTCCTTACCAGTTTCATCTGTGTATTTAGCAGTTGCTGTGTAGATGATCTGACTGTTCTTGTCTTCTTTAACAACATCTGCAGTTACGTCATGAGAATCTTTACAACGGCTGCATACGAATGTTGCAACAGCTGTATATCCTTTTTCTTTATCAGCTGTCCATTTCCATCCGTCTTTTTCTGAGACTTTGTAGTCATGACCGAGAGCTGCTACTTCTTCTGTCTTAGTACCTGTGTAATCTTTGCCTTCAAATGTAACTGTAGCTGTGTAAGTAATCTTACCTGCCTCTGTACATGTTGCGCCATCAGATTTCTCAGTTACTTTTGCATCAACTGTTTCTACATGTTTCTCATCATTTGCACATGTAAATGTTGCTGTTGCTGTGTAAGTGTTGTTCTCACCCTTTGTCCAGTTCCATGTTGGTTCACCATACTTATGGCCGATAGCCTTGATGGCTTCTTCCCTAGTATTTGTGTAATCCTTGCCGTTAAATGCTACTGTTGCTGTGTAAGTAATCTTACCTGCCTTTGTACATGTTGCCTTTGTTTCTACAGGATCACCAACTGTGGCAACTACCTTCTGAACATCCTTGCAGCGATCACATGTAAATGTTGCAATAGCTGTGTAACTGCCGTCATCACCCTTGCTCCAGTTCCATGTTGGTTCGCCATAATTATGACCAAGAGCTGCTACTTCTTCTGTCTTAGTATCTTTGTAATCTTTGCCTTCAAATGTAACTGCAGCTGTGTAAGTAATCTTACCTGCCTCTGTACATGTTGCGCCATCAGATTTCTCAGTTACTTTTGCATCAACTGTTTCTACATGTTTCTCATCATTTGCACATGTAAATGTTGCTGTTGCTGTGTAAGTGTTGTTTTCACCCTTTGTCCAGTTCCATACAGGAGCACCATACTTATGGCCAAGGGCTTTGAGTGTTTCTGTGTAAGTCTCTGTATAATCTTTACCGTTAAATGATACCTTTGCTGTGTACACCGTCTTACCGTCAGCTTCACATGTTGCTGCTGTTGTTTCTGGTGTAACAGTTGCATCTACTGTCTGAGTATCATCACCACGTTCGCACTTGAATGTTGCTGTAGCAGTCTTATGATCATCAGACCACTTCCATGTTGGCTCACCATATTCATGACCAAGAGCTGCAATTTCTACCTTCTGGTTATCTGTATAATCTTTGCCGCCAAAGGAAGCTGTTGCTGTGTAAACTGTTTCACCTGCTGTTTCACATGTTGCTGCTGTTGTCTTTTCTGTGATTGTCGCTTTTACTTCCTGAGTATCATCACCGCGTTCACATGCAAATACAGCTGTTGCTTCTGTATGGTCATCGTTCCATGTCCATGTCGGCTCACCATACTTATGGCCAAGGGCTGCCAATTCAACTTCATGTGTACCTGTTAATGTACCGATTTCTGTCTTACCTTCAGCATCCTTTACTGTTGCTGTTGCTGTATAGACATCTTTACCCTTTTCTGTACATGTTGCAGCTACAGAGTTCTCTGTATCCTTAACTGCATCAGCAACTGTAATCTGCTCTGCTTTAGGTTCATCATCATCTACAGCACACTTAACACCTGTTACAGATGCTGTATATCCAGTTACATTGCCGTTGTCATCTTTGACTTCAGTCCATGCCCATGTACCTGTGTAGGCATGCTTTCCAGCTTCCTTTGCCTCAGTAGTTGTTACAACATACTTCACACCATCAGCTGTCTTATCTGCTGCTTTGTAGTACATAGTCACGCCCTGTTCACATGTACCTGTATGGCCAGCAAGTTTAGCTGTTGCAGTTACTTTTTTTGCAAGATGGTTCTCAATAGAATCTCTGTTAGCTTTGTTTGTTGCATTTTCATCTGATTCAAGGAGACAATCCAGTTTATTGATCTGATTTGCACAAGTTTCACATTTCAGATTCTGGAATGTAACGCTTGTGTGATCATCGCTCCACTCAGCATCTGTTGCTGTGTAAGCATGTCCTTCTGCTGCGTTCTTCTGAGCTTCATCCCAGATAGCTTTTCTTTTCTCGTATGTAGAATTAGCCTGTTCATATTTGGGCTTAACAGGTTCTGTAATACAAGCACCGCACTCTGGGCAAACATAGTTGTCCGCTTCGTTCCAGCTACCGCTATCAGTCTTTGTATAGTATGTTTCATGGAACTTGATGTAATGATGTTCGTGTGCTGTATTCTTTGCTTCTACACGTGTGCCCGCTTTGATCAGACCACAGTCAGAACAACGTTCTTCTGTAAATGCATTACGTCCGCAGTATGCAGGTTCAGAAACTGTTTCATAATTATGAGAAGTACCTGTCAGTGTCTTCATATCAACTGTATCAACGAAGTTAGCTGACCACATGAACTCGTCATTATCATTGCTCTGACTGCCCATGAACTGCTGATACTTCTTGTAGTTTGTATAAGTCGGATTGTAATCTGTCTCTTCGAATTCATAACCGTAGCTGGAATGGTCAAGCAGTTTGCTCTTACCTGAAATGAACGCGAAGTTTGTACCGATTGAAACAACCAGTTTGTCACCCTTCACAGTCAGACCTGCGATTGGATGATTTGTGACAGTGAAATCTGCACTCTTTTCATCTGTTGTTGTAAATGCCATACCGCCAAATAACTTGGTTGTATCACGTTTTGCAGATACTGTGTTATATTCCTTCACAACGGCTACTGCACCGTCTGCAGGATTGTAGGAAACGATATCGTTGGATACGTTGAAGTAAATCTTACCATCTGTATACAGTGCTGCTGTCAGACCAATGGATGGGTAAATGCTCTGTTCATCCACAAACTGTGCATACAGTTTGGTCAGAAGATCATTCTTCTCCATCTTACCGTCTTTGTTCAGAACGCTTACAAATGTATCGTCATCATCGTCGTTTTTCTTGTCTGTGAAATTAATCAGTGTCTCATAATCGCTGTCGCCATCGCCTGTATCCTTATTTGTCAGTTTATGACGAACAATCTTGTACTCTGCAGCCTTCTGGCTCTGATTCATGCTTGTGCTGCTTACTCTGCCAAACAGGTCTGTCGAATCATACATATAGTAAGCATAACCATCTGCATAGTAAACATTACTTGCTGCACGAGCCATCCATGCTGTCTCATAGGTCTTATCAGTTGCTTCGTTTTCATAGAGAGATCTCAAAGAACTGAAATTACCATCATATAATTTTCTGGCACTTGTATCACTGAACAAGAAATATGTATGGTTCATATCACCGTCTGTCTCAACACGGTCACGGCTCATAACTTCTGTGTAGACATCTGTATAACAAGGGTCTACATAGTACCACTTACCATCCACCTTGACTGCATTCCAGTAATGGTCGGAACCGAAGTCTTCCTGTTCTTCGCCGTACATTGTGACATCAGACTGGAAGGAGATTCTTACAAGGTCAACTGTATAATTCTTTGAAGTGTCAAGCTTGCCATCTGTATAGTACAGTTCTTTGGCTGTCTTCCAGTTATCACATACTTCAGATGTAGATCCATCATCTGCTGTCACTGTTTTCTTACTGTCATACGCATCTGTCTTATCAGGATCAATCAGATAGATATCTTTGTCCAGGCACTGCACAAGATATGAAAAAGCTTTGGAGTAACCCAAACATACAGATGTACCCATACCGAATGCACCAAACTGAGTACCTTCCCAATAGTTGATGACACCAGTTGTCATACCGGTTGCAGCCTGCTTCGCATAGATTGGAATCGCCTGCTTAAAGCTTGTTTCCTTCGTTCCATCACCGTCCATATCCAATGCCGGATCATCGCTATCTAACTGCTGCTGAGTAAGCTGCTCAACAGTCATCGTAACGCCTTCAGAAACCTCAACGCCTTTTTCTTCAGCATTTTTGATAAATTTATCTGCTTCCTGCTTCAATGGTTCTGCTGCGTCTGGAAGTTTTTCTTTCACAAATGCTTCCGGATCCTTCTCGATAGCTTCTTTATTAGCTTCTACATATGCATTCGCATCTTCCTCAGACTGTCCAGCCTTCACCAAAGTCTGAGCAATAGCGTTTTTATAAAATTTTACAAGCAACTCCTGCTTAATGCCTGCATAAATCTGATCATGGAAATTCTGTTTGATCTGTGGTTCGTAAACCTTATAGATCTCATCGTAAACTTCATCCTCATGCTTCTGCTTCTGAGGATCCTTTGCGATCATCGGCTTGTCATCATCTGATTTCTTACCGGAGTTCATGATGTAGGACATATCAAATGTATTGTTATGGGCCAGCCAGTCATTCAGAACAAGCAGCTTCTGTGCCTTTGTCTGTGCACCTGATGCTGTAACTGCAGCAAGAGCTTCATCTCTTGCATTTGTTACATCTGGACCATAATACTTAATACCTAACTTATCACCATATGTGAAAGTAAAGATCATACCTGTCAGGTCATCGTAGCTCACCTTGCCATCTCTGATATCCTGAACAGATTTGCCGTCTAAGGCAAGCATCTGACCAAGGATACCAAGACCATCTGTATCATCGTTGAAATCCAGAAAGAATGGATTCTGAACACCGAGTACATTAGCATTGGCTGACCACTGATTCAGATACTGCTGATACATACCAACAACTGTATTAATCTGGTCTGCTGTCAGCTTCTTGGTTTCAGCCTGTTCATCTGCTTCATACAGGTCTGCTGTGCTGATATTAGATTCATTGGATTCTGTGCCGGCTTCTCCGCCAACCATTTCGAGATCCCCCAATGCTTCACGCAGGCTCTGGATTGCAGGATCTTCTTCATCAATCTCCACGTCCTTTGTCAACTGTTCTGCAACAGCTGCATTGGCACCCTCGAACTGGATGACTGGTGTCTGTATTGTAATACCTGAAATAGTTACTTTATTTTCATCAGTATCTGTGTTTGAAGAATCAGTAGTTGCTTCTGTTGCATCATCTTCTGTCACAGAATCTTCTGTTGCTGGATCTTCTGTTGCTGGATCTTCTGCCTCATTTGTATTGGTGTTATCCTGCACGGCTTCTGTAGTATTTTCCTGCACTGCTGGTGTTTCTTCATGTGTAGGCTCTGCAAAAACTGTTGAAGGCACTACACTGAATACCATTATAGTAGAGAGGAATAAACTCAAAAGCATTTTACTTCTCTTTTTCATAATGTCTACCCTTCCTTTCGTGTTTGTATTAAATAATTCATATTATGTTTTTTGTTTGCCCCCACCTCATTTCCATTGTATTTTATTTATACTCCACCCTCTATTATATGCTACTGTAATTCGTATTTTGCATATATTTTTGCATATAATATAGTAATTAGGTATTTACTTTAATATATCACTGCTAACTGTTTTGTTCAAGACATACTGACGTTTTTTAGCACAAAAACACATCGAAAAGTCTGGTTTTCAGGTTTCTGGCATGTATAAACGTAATAAAGAAATTCCCCCGTATCTTATGATTTGTTAAAATACGGGGAATCATCAGGTTTTTTCTTACTTATTTATATAGAATTTACATATTGATGCGACAGAGGAGTCTTTTTTAGTTCAGTTCCTCAAGAATTGCTGCTGTGAGTTCTTTTCTGTTTGTCTTGAAGTGGAAATACGGTCTTTCCTTGATTACGCGGATGTCTACCGGATATTCATATTCTTCCAGTGCATCTGCAAGACCTGCTTTTACTTCATCCAGACTCTTTGTTTCATCAAGGATTACAAAGAAATATGGAAGGAAATATCCTTCATGATCCTGATCTGGTACAAAGCAGAAGAATCCATCTTCTACACCAGCTACACGTACTGCTTTTGTCTCCATTCTCATCATGTAAAGTTCTCCGCCACCGAAACGCTTTGTTGTTCCACGTCCAAGAATGTATACAATTCCGTGTTCATTGATGTAAGCTTTATCTCCCGTATGTAACCAGCAGTTCCCATCTGGATGATTGATCAGTGTTCTTTCAGTAAGTTCATCACCTCTCCATCCCGCATAGTGGAGCATCATAGCAGGACCCGTCATACATAATTCTCCGATTTCTCCATAATTCAGTTCTTCCAGATCCTCTGAGAATACTGCCATAGTTGTTGCCGGCATTGGCATTCCGACGCATCCGTCTACCAGCGGGAACATCGGATTTGGAAGTGTAAAGTTTGAACATCCTTCACTCTGACCATATCCGGCACTTAAAGTTGCTTTAACATTATGCTTATGGAAGAATGCTTCTACTTCTTGTGTTTTCCTTTCGTTCATTGCTTCAGCTCCGGTTCCGATACTTCTTAGATGAGACATATCGTAATCTTCCGGAATTCTGTCACTCTTCATAAGCATTTCACAGAACATTGGAATCAGTGCCCAGAAGTTTGGCTTCTGCTCCATAAATGCGATATCAATATCTTCCAGCGGACAGAATGGATCAAGTACCATAATCAGTCCTGCTGACAATGGGAAGATTGCCATTGATACAGTTACTGCAATCAGTGCAGGTGGTAAGATTGGCAGCCACCATTTTTCCGGTACATCTGACGGCGGAATAAAGATGGACATCTGGAATGCAGTTGCTACTATATTAGAAGAAGAATGAATAACTAATTTAGAGATTCCTGTGGATCCGCTTGTATATGCGCCAAATACTGGTCTGTTCACATCTTCTTGTGCCATATAGTCTTCTGTATAATCTTTCCCAAGTGCCAGGAACTCGTCCCATGTAAGATCTCCTTCTGTTGTCTCTATCGCACCGGTATATCTGGATGCAATTTCTTTTTCAACATAGTCCGGGACAGATTTTCTATCTGCATAATCATATGGAGAAACCTTAATTACACGCTTCATTGGTGTCGTTGCACGGAACAGATCTTCATCTGACTTTGATGTATAATCCATGACAAATGCTGTCTCTGATTTTGATTTTCTGATTGCAAAACATAATTCTTCTGGAATGTCATCTCTGCAGATAATTGCAGCTCCGATTCTTTCTGCTGCGATCAGAAGGATAAAATGTGCCGGAACACTTTGCAGAAATACAGGAATTCTGTTTCCTTCACCAAATCCAAGTATCTTTAAAGATTTTGCTGCTTTATCAACTTCTCCCCAGAATTCTTTCCATGTAATTTTGTTTCCGTAATATTCAAATGCAATTTTATTTTCGTCTGGATTTTTTGCTCTTAAAAACGTTTCAACAGTTATTGTTGGCACTTCAACGTTGCGCAGTGCTTCTGGATAAAACTGTAACCATGGTTTATCAACGCTCGCTTTTCCAGTTAATGTTGCTCCTGTATTTTCCATAATTATTTACTTCCTTTTCCGATTATTTATTTGTTTTATAATGATAATTCGCATTCTATCATGGATATTTTTCCTTTTCAATAGAAGTGGTGAATTTGGCATATTGAATCAAACAAATCAACTAATTCATTTTTTTCAGGATTTCATTCAATAGGAAATTTTTTGTATAAAAGTTCTTGTTTTCTTATTTTGTATGCAGTACACTAAAATTATGATAGAAGAGAGGGGCTTTTGATTATTATGAAAGAAAAAAACAGATTCAGTGTTCTGTTAGAGCATCTGACATCTATGGCCAATTTAAAAAATTATGTACTTGCCAAAGCTGTGCAGTATGATGAATCTTATATAAGCAAATGGATTAGTGGAAAATCACTTCCAACAGAAAAAAATCACGAAATTATTTTGCAGAATATCAGCCGGTGTATTGTTGAGGCTCTGACTGATGATAACTTGGACACTTTTTTAGAAGAATATCAAATTTCTGACGTTTCGAATCTTCAGAAAGCGATTTACGATCATCTCGAATCTGAATATACATATGTAAAAGAACTTCAGGTAACAACTGGTTCTAAAGTGGCTACTAAAATTTCATATTATCCGGAACTTACACTGGATCAGTTTATCTTTAAAATGAAACATCCATCACTCCGTAAAGTACAGTCGCTAAATATTTATGCTATGGTAGATATTCTGAATGTAGATACGAATTATCAGCTTTTAATTGCTGAATTTAACAGCATGCACAATGACAGAGGACTTGTGCTTCCAGGAGTTCATTTTTCTTTAATGATTGATTTGGAATCGTCTTCAGATAATCCGGTTTATACGGCTGGTTTCCTGATGAATTTGCTTTCAAATCTTTCGAATATTGATTTTAATCTTTATTGCGGAACACAGGCACAGAAAAAAATGGTTTTTGCGATTAAAGATATTTATTCGCTTTCAGGTATGTTAGTTGATCAGAACCATTGTCTTGCTGTTACAACAATTGAAGATTCGTCTCTTTCAACGGAACTTTATTACAAATTAAAATTACTTTGCAGCAAAGAAACATTGCTTATTCGACAGACATCTATTCCTGAAATGATTCGTACTTACGAATATGAGCATTCACTGTTTGCCCGGAATTCTTCTTGTCTGCTTGGACATTTTACAGAACATTTTCTTCCAACTGATTTACATAATGAGCTGCTTGATAAGTATGGCTCTTTTATAGGAAAGACATACAGACCTGTACTTCAAAAAATGCATTCTCTGGTATCGCAGATACTTGCTGTTACACCGATAAGAGCACTGATTTATGCTTCTGCATTTACAGATTTTACAGTTACTGGCGAATTGGATTTCTATGGTTATCGAATTCAGCTTTCGCCGGAACAGCGTCTTCATTTTTTTAAGCATATGAAACATCTGCATGAAATTTCAAATGCGCTTCAGATTAAGATTTTGCCGAATGGTTTGCTGTCTGATTACCAGCATATCCCAAGACCGACACTGTTTTTTGCAGATGAGTTTTCTTATTTGCGTTTTAGGAGAAATACACCGTATTACAATATCTGTATTCCGAACAAAATTAGTTTGAATCGAATTTTTTCGGCCTTTTACGATACCGTTTGGGAGTTTGAATCCTGTATTGCACCGGATGCATATCTTACTCATGCAATCCATTCTGTAGAAATTTTGCAATCAGATGCTTCAGGTGATGTGCACAATTAAGAGAAGTCAAGTGGGCTGTTGCAAAATAGATGAGTAATCATCTATGGAGCAATAGCTCCATTTTTATGTCCAAAAGCAGAAAACGGACTCCGAAGAGCCCGCAATCCATGGTATAATTAAGTATGACCAAATACATAAAATACCATAAAAATTATACCGAATTCGGCGAGCCTTATCAACTGGTTTTGCCATTAAATTTGGAAGGTCTGGTTCCTGATGATGATTCTGTCCGACTGCTGAGCCACGAATTGGAGGATTTAGATTACAGTTTACTGTATCAGGCGTACTCTACCAAAGGCAGAAATCCGGCAGTGGACCCAAAGACCATCTTCAAGATCCTGACCTATGCTTATTCCCAAAATATTTATTCTTGCAGAAAGATTGAAACCGCTTGTAAACGTGATATTAACTTTATGTAGCTGCTTGCTGGTCAGAAAGCACCGGATCACAGCACGATTGCAAGGTTCCGTACTGGATTTTTGGCAGACACCTGCGAAGCCCTGTTTTATCAGATGGTACGTCGCTTGGAACGAATGGGAAGAAAATATGTTTCTGAAAATACAGGAGGCGGTCACCCTACTGAACCAAGAGTACCTACAGGCTGTCCGTATAAAGAACGATGTTCCCGTGCTAAAGGGAATAAACGTCTGTACATCTCCAAAAGTTTCTTAGAGAAGCGTCAGGAATCCTATGAAAATATCCTGAGTGAAAAGGGGATCTTATACCGGATGAATCGCTCGATATGATGCTGGGATCCTTTCAATTACTACTGGGGATGCCGAAATTTGCTATTCGTGCGACAGCCTCTTTTCTCTTTCAGGCTGCCTGTAACCGTATTTTTTCAGAAGCGGTACGGTTTTTGGCATTATTTTCCATATTTTCGCGGCTGGTCGGAAATACCTGCGAGGTAATCGAGACTGCAGTCGTACGTCTTTGCCAGCAGCATCAGCGAGTCCAACGGGATCTCACGAATGCCTTTCTCATACCGGTTGTAGGTGTCCAGATGGCTGAAAATCTTCCGCGCCGGCGTTTCTTCTATTTTTCTGTACATGAATGAACTTCTTTTTCCTGTCCTGCTTCGTCTGCGGCTGCCACACTGAACCGGCCACGGCTGCAGCAGATGATCGTCTTTTTCGTCCGATCAATCGCATCGCTGGTCTCAATTTCTTCTGTCTTCATCGCAAGCGCCCCCGGAATGGCTCCGTGGGAAATCTCTACTGCGTCGCGGATATCCACGATCTGATAGCTCGACGGATCGAGTTCTTTTAATTCTTTTATTGAAATACTGGTACTCATGTAAATTTTCCTTTTCTTTCTTCTTTTGATTTACTTTTTGCGGATGTCTGCCATCGTATTCAACAACAGTTCCCGTTTCCAGAACACCAGGCCTGCACTTGCGAACAGAATCGCATACCGCAGGATCCTGTATGGGAACAGCAGATTGCAGATTACGCTTACTCCAATCAGAAATGCGGAACATGCCAGCAGAAATCCGGCATCCATCAGGTTTTCCTCAATACCTTCTGCCACCAGAATCCGTTTGCTCACCACATAGTGTCCAACCGAATACAGAATATAGCATGCCAGCGTCGTGTAACCGGCTGCAACATAACCGAAAATACGGATAAAAATAAAGTTCAGCACTACGTTGGCTACCGCTGCCGCCCGTGCCTGAATCGAAAGAGAGCGGTATTTTGAAGTAATGTTCATGAAAGAACTCCCTGCTTTCAAATTATTTGCGAGTTTTTGACGATTCAGAGCCATGCGAAATGGAAGAAAAATTGCGAATCATGGTTACATGAATGAGCTATTTTTGTGGAATTTCATATAGCGAGAAGCAACATCGAGATGCAGCGTAAGCGGAATCAAGATGGGGTTCTGAATCGTTATGTGTATTTTATGATACCAGCTCTTACATAAAGGTTAGTTTTTATCTGTCTGCGGAGTTTTCTTACATTCCAGTTGCATTTCATACACTCTGTTTCGTAAAAAAATCGTTCAAACGCATCATTTAATACCATAATTTCTCGAATATGTGAAAAAGATAAGTTATTAACTAAAACATCTGGATCTGTTACAAATTCGTTCGACACTGTCGAACTTTTTCCAAAATCTGGTAATTTAAATTCGCTCGACACTGTCGAACCAATTTGAGGATATACTTTATAAAACTGTCTACAAGCCTTAAAAAGCGTATAATTCATTCCTTTTTGATCAATTTGCTTTTCCAGATTTTTCAAAAGATGAGAACCATATTCTGCTCTGTCGCTGCCATCTTGTTCGTATTCAACTATATAATAACCAATCGCCCAATTGCGCAATGTCATGAGCTGATTTACAGCTGATTTACAGCACTTTTTGCTGCTGAACTTGCTTTATCATTTATTTGCTTAATACTATCTGCAAGCAGTTCAAATTCCATTGCATTACCTCCAATACATTGTCCTAAGACTGTTATAAATTCGCATAGACACAGTATACCACAGCTCCTGTGTCTATGCGATTTCTTTGGCCAACTTGACCAAAAGTTCTCTCATATGTTGACAGCAGGCACCCGTAGCCGTGCTTTTCAGCACGAAGAAAGGCCCTGACTCTCCAAAATCATTATTTGGAAAATCAGAGCCTTCCGGCTTGGAAATAGCCTAGCACGGCTACCCCTACAGTAAACATATGCAATTACTCAAAATACTAATAATTATGGTAAAATACTAAAAAGGCTCACCAGAACACACACAATATTCTCTAGTGAACCTTTTTATTCAATAAGCTCAAATCTAGTTTAGTGCACGCACCGCCCTAGTAAAAACCTCTAACGATTTTTGTTCTATGAAAGGTATTCTACTCTTTCCCAACACTCTTGTCAACCATCTACTGCAAAAAATTTGTATGCTTAGGATTTTTATTCTTCCATCCTCATCACAAAATAGATGACAAATTTCTTCCATTTTTCTATTTCTGGCTTTTTTTGTTGCCGATACCTTCATAACATCGTTATACACAAAAAGTAATGTTACAAAGTCATGAATAACCGGATTTTTCATCATAGCATCCCTGTTATCCAACTCCCGAAATTCAGGTATCTTTCCGAGTATATTTGCCAGCTTTTTTGTTTTACTGAACTTTTTAAGACTATTAGGTTTCCTTAGCGTACTTAGAATACAATTATTATGTGCTGCCGCATTTCTTATAAACTTGATAGATTTTAAATAATCAGAATAGTTGAATGATGGATACATTTGGTAATACAATTCGTACAATTCCATAAAATTTCCAAAAGAGAACAATTCAACAATATTCCATACAGCTAATTTCTTCGGCTCTTTATACTCATCCAAATGCTTCTCTGCCAAATCCGAACAAAATGAGTATTTATCTGCTTTACTCTGAATATCCGCCTCTGCATTTGGATGGTACTGCAGAAATAGCCTTACTATATTATACCCGTCTTCTTTCGGATTATCACTCAAATCATTCATTAATCGTACTTTTAAGTAATGTTCTACATCTATTAAACTATTATACGCCTACCATCGACACAATACAACAACTGATTGTACCTTGTTTTCTACGTCTCCGTTTTATATATAAACTATGCATTTATGACCAAAGTGATAATGTCAATTCGAAATCACTATTTTCAAGCCAAGCAACTTACTGTTTGCCAAACTTTTTCTATTACTTTTTTCACCATCACATTTACAATTCGTGAATTACTCACCTTTATGAGGTTCTTCATTATTATCCCTTGTAATTTTTGAACTTCCACCAATAAGGTACATCTCGTTTTTAGTACAGCTTTGCACCTGCTGGAATGTGGTTATCAACCATAAGAAGATGAAGTTCTTCATCCTCTGAATCCTTAAGATTGTTTACTGCTG
>ERZ1106951.2626-NODE-2626-length-13886-cov-3.443063_pt1 | contig 13886 bp, 12 predicted proteins | sample MGYA00403676_ERZ1106951 | MGnify/ENA primary metagenome ERZ1106951 (study PRJEB35170, sample SAMEA104062398) | human gut metagenome | biome: human gut; feature: human-associated habitat; material: faeces | place: Denmark | collected 2012-04-23 ...
ACTGAATAGCCGCCAGAAGAGCCTCGTTAAATGCCTCTCTCGTCTCATACTGTTTTGGTGAAATGCATCTTGCTTCGATGCCATGTTTCCTTGCCCGTTCCAGTGCATAGGCATTTGCATTGTTACTGATCACAACGGAAATCTCCGCATTGGTGATGGTTCCGTTTGTTATGCTGTCAATGATCGCCTGAAGATTGGTACCGCCCGCTCCAGAGCGTAAGCCTTCGGATTGTTGCTAATGACGGATACGATCTCTGCATTCCGGATCCTTCCTGCGTCTACCGCGTCCAGGATCGCCTGCAGGTTCGTGCCGCCGCCGGATACCAGAACTGCGACTTTTAGCATAAGGTCACTCCCTTTTCACCTTCTGTGATTTTACCTACAACGTACGGAGTATCGCCTGCTGCACGCATGGCTTCCATGGTCTTGTCCACATCTGCAGGATCTACGGCAACGATCATACCGATACCCATGTTGTAAGTGTTGTACATCATCTGCTCTTCGATATTCCCTTTCTTTGCCATCAGGGTAAAGATCGGAGGGATCGGATAGCTGTCTTTTTCGATCACTGCGTGAACACCGTCTTTTAACATACGCGGAATATTTTCATAGAATCCGCCGCCGGTGATGTGTGCGATGGACTTTACAGTTACCTGTTCCAGCAGGGACAGAATCGGCTTTACATAAATCTTGGTCGGCATCAGCAGAGCTTCGCCCAGTGTTGTGCCCAGTTCCGAGAAATGGCGAGCCAGATTCTGGCTGTTCACAGTAAAGACCTTCCGAATCAGAGAATAACCGTTGGAATGAATACCGCTGGACGGGAGTGCAATCAGGACATCCCCTTCCTTCTGGGTGTTCAGATCCAGAACCTTCTTCTTATCCACCAGACCAACTGCAAAACCAGCCACGTCGTATTCATCGACCGGATAGAAGCCCGGCATTTCAGCGGTTTCGCCGCCAACCAGTGCACAGCCAGCCTGTACGCAGCCTTCTGCCACACCGGAAACAATTTCTGCAACCTTTTCCGGAACATTCTTGCCCAGTGCAATATAGTCCAGGAAGAACTGCGGCTTTGCACCACAGCAAATAATATCATTGACGCACATTGCCACGCAGTCAATGCCGATGGTGTTGTGTCTGTCCATCAGGAATGCGATTTTCAGCTTCGTGCCAACGCCGTCTGTACCGGAAACGAGTACCGGATGTTCCATGCCAGTTACGTCCAGTTCATACAGTCCGCCGAAACCGCCGATGCCAGTCAGCACATTGTCTGTCATGGTGCGTGCGATATGTTTCTTCATTAAGTCGACTGCTCGATAGCCAGCTGTTACGTCAACACCGGCTTTTTTGTAGCTTTCTGAGTAGCTCTTCATGCTTTTTGATTCCTCCACGGCAATTATTCGCCGATTTTACTTTCAAATTTGTCTTTTGGCATTTCTTTCGGCACTGCAATCGGATATGTTCCATCAAAACAGCCCGTGCAGAACCAATCCTCCTCCTGTAAATCCGGAGAAGTCAGGGATTTTACGCCCTTTAAGCTCAGATATCCGAGAGAATCTGCCCCAATATAGGAACAGATTTCCGGTATCGTCATCTGGCAGGCAATCAGGTTTTCCCGGCTGTCAATATCCACGCCAAAATAGCAAGGGTTGGTGAACGGCGGACACGAAATCCGCATATGTACTTCCGTTGCTCCTGCTTCCCGCAATAAGTTTACAATCCGCTTACAGGTCGTTCCTCTGACAATGCTGTCATCTACCAAAATGACCCGTTTTCCTTTTACGACACTCTTCAGGACATTCAGCTTGATGCGAACGGAATTGGTCCGCATTTTCTGAGATGGCTGAATAAATGTACGACCTACATAACGGTTTTTGACAAAACCAATTCCATAAGGAATGCACGATGCCATCGAAAGCCCCAGTGCGGCATCCAGACCGCTGTCTGGAACACCGACAACAACATCTGCTTCCACCGGATGCTCCTGCCAAAGAATCCGACCAGCGTTCAGCCGTGCGGTGTGCACACAAGTGCCTTCAATCACAGAGTCCGGACGTGCAAAATACACATATTCAAACACACACATCGACCGCTTCTGTCCGCAGTGTGTCCGAATGGAATGTACGTTGCAATCTTCGACCACGACAATTTCTCCGGGTTCAATATCTCGCTCAAATTCCGCATCGACACTATCCAGTGCACAGGATTCCGATGCGAATACAATGCTGCCATCTTTACAGCGACCCATACAAAGCGGACGGAATCCGTGTGGATCTCTCGCTGCAATCAGCTTGTTCGGCGACATCACGACCAGTGAATATGCCCCCTTCAGGTCATACATGGCATACTCAACGGCTTCTTCAATGGAAGAACGCTGCAACCGCTGCTCTGTAATCGCATAGGAGATGACTTCTGTATCATTGGTGGTGTGAAAAATCGCACCTTTTAACTCATATCGTTCCCGCAGTTCTCTGGAATTGGTGAGATTCCCGTTGTGGGCAATGGACATCGAACCCTTCACGTGCCGTACCACAATCGGCTGTGCATTTGCACGGTTCGGTTTTCCGGTTGTGGAATACCGAACATGGCCGATGGAGATATTGCCGTGTCCGAGTTTTTCCATGTCCGCTGCCTGAAACACTTCCGGTACTAAGCCCAGATCTTTGTGATGGGCGAAAACGCCTCTGTCATTTACGACGATCCCGCAGCTTTCCTGCCCCCGATGCTGGAGTGCATACAAAGCTGCATAGGTCATTGCTGCTACATCGGTTGTGTGTGGTGCATAAACACCAAATACGCCGCATTCCTCATGCAGTCCTGTCATCAACTTCAATCATTCCCTTCCACTCCAACAATAGGAGCAAAGCTGACATTCTGGCTTTCCGACCGCCTGAACGGTTCCCTCTAAGGACTGGAACTCTAAGGAAGTCAGCTTCAATCGCCGGCAAATCTCATCTCTGAGCAGTTTGCCTCGTTCCGTATTGGAATTGCTGTATTCATGAATGTATTTTATTCCGTCAATGCCTTCGTGTTCGTCAATAATCTGTCGTGCAATCAGCTCTAATTCTGATGTGCTTCTTGAAAAATTGAGGTATTTGCAGCCATACATGATCGGCGGACAGGCTGAACGCATATGCACTTCTTTTGCCCCGTTCTCATAGAGAAATTCCACCGTTTCCCGCATCTGTGTGCCTCTTACAATGCTGTCATCTACAAACAGCAGTTTTTTGCCTTCAATCAAATCATGCACCGGAATCAGCTTCATTTTTGCAACTTTATTCCGCATGGTCTGGCTGGTTGGCATAAAGCTTCTCGGCCAAGTTGGCGTATACTTAATAAACGGTCTTGCAAACGGAATGCCGCTGCGGTTTGCATAGCCGATGGCGTGCGGAACGCCGGAATCCGGCACACCGCACACATAATCGACATCGGGCAATTTTCCGTTTTTGATATCCGTTTCCGCCATGATTTCCCCGTTTCGGGTACGCATCATTTCCACGTTGACCCCTTCATAGCATGCATTCGGATAGCCGTAATATGTCCACAGGAATGTACAGATTTTCATTTCGTCTGTTCCTTCCTGCAAAATCTCATAGCCATCTTTTGTGAGCTTGAGGATTTCGCCTGCCTTTAATTCGTGGCAGGTCTGATAGCCTAATTTCTGATAGGCGAACGATTCAAACGAAAAGCAGAATCCATCTGACCGCTTCCCGATGAGAATCGGCAATCGTCCCATCTTGTCCCTTGCACAGATAATGCTGTCCTCTGTCATGATGACCAAGGACATCGTACCTTGAATTTTTTCCTGTGCATAGCGAATGCCTTCCACGAAAGAAGACCGCTGTGCAATCAGAGCTGCAATCAATGCACCAGAATTGATGCTGCCGCTGCTCATGGTTTCAAAGTTTGCACAGCCCTTGTCCAGCAATTCTTCGGACAAGGTTTCTGCATTGGTGATGACACCAATCGAACAGATTGCATAAAGCCCCAGCTGCGAACGAACCATAATTGGCTGCGGGTCTGTATCGCTGATACAGCCGATGCAGATATTGCCCCGCATTTTCTCTACGTCCTTTTCAAATTTCGTCCGGAACGGGGAATTTTCAATGCTGTGGATATTTCTCTGAAATCCCAGTGCCGGAGAAAATGCGGTCATGCCGCCCCGTCTTGTACCAAGGTGTGAATGGTAATCTGTTCCAAAAAATACGTCTGAAATGCAGTCGTTTGCGGAAACTGCACCAAAAAATCCGCCCATATAATCTTATTCTCCAAAAATTCTGTGCATAACTTCCTGATATGCTTCTTCTGTACCGCCCATATCTCTTCTGAACCGGTCTTTATCCAGCTTTTCGTTGGTCTTAACGTCCCACAGACGGCAGGTATCCGGAGAAATTTCATCTGCCAGAATGATCGTGCCATCAGCCAGACGACCAAATTCGATCTTGAAGTCAATCAGACGGATACCAATCTTCAGGAAGAATTCCTTCAGTACTTCGTTTACCTTTGCGGTATAAGCCTTGATGGTCTTGATTTCTTCTTCGGTTGCCAGACCCAGAGCCAGTGCATAATCATCGTTGATGAACGGGTCGTTCAGTTCATCGCACTTATAGCTAAATTCAATAATCGGACGGAGCAGAGCCTTGCCTTCTTCAACGCCCATTCTCTTGGAAAAACTGCCGGCTGCTACGTTTCTTACGATGACTTCCAGTGGTACGATAGAAACCTTCTTCACTGCGGTTTCCCGGTCGCTCAGTTCTTCTACCAGATGTGTCGGTACGCCAGCGGCTTCGAGCTGCTTCATGATGTAGTTGGACATTTTATTGTTGATAACGCCCTTTCCAACGATTGTACCCTTCTTTTCGCCGTTGAATGCAGTTGCATCGTCCTTATAATCTACGATTACAATGCCTTCCTGATTGGTTGCATAAACCTTCTTTGCTTTTCCTTCATACATCTGTTCTTTTTTCTGCAGGTTTTCCATAACTGTTTTCCTCCATTTTTGACTCTGCTTATTTTTTACAGGGTCACAGTTTTATGACAGAGGGAAAAACTCCCTCAATCGTACAAAAATAAAAATCATCCGTAGCTGTTTTGCGGTTGGTTACGCTTCCAGCTGAGCCAGCAGCTTCTTTTCCTTTTCTACAACGCCTTCTGCCATGGTCTTCTTCCGCTGTACCAGCTGTTCTGCCAATGCATCATCGGAAAGAGCCAGCATCTGAACAGCAAGAATTGCTGCATTTGCAGCCCCGTCAATCGCAACGGTTGCAACCGGAATACCAGTCGGCATCTGTACGGTTGCCAGCAGGGCATCCAGTCCGTCCAGTGTAGAGGACTTGATCGGAATGCCGATGACCGGCAGGGTGGTATGACCAGCAATGACACCAGCCAAATGAGCAGCCTTTCCGGCAGCAGCGATGATCACACCGAATCCGTTTTCCTTTGCATTGGTTGCAAATTCTGCGACCAGTTCCGGTGTCCGGTGTGCGGACATTACGTGCACTTCACTCGGCACGCCGAATGCCTTTAATTCGGAAATGGCAGCCTTTACAACTGGCAAATCGCTGTCGCTTCCCATAATGATTGCAACTTTTTTACTCATGTTTGAAACCTCTTTTCTCATTCTTCCTGAACGCTTCAAAATGGATTGGCGGAAATGTTCCGCCCTCCATCATTTATTACAAAGTCCGCAGTTGTTTCCAGTGCAGAAGATTCCTCTGTTTTTTCTGCTTTTTCCTGTAAAATCTCCAGACCTGTAATCTGTAATGTTCCGGCTGTCGATTCCGTAGAAAAGGCAACCCGTAAAACAGCGGATTCTGTGTCCCGCTTCACAGTGATGGTGCAAAAAACAGTGTTGTCCTGTGTCATCTGACTGGAAATGCCAATGGAACTGTTCCAATCCACCAGCCACTTTTCCGCTTTATTTTTGGGAATCAGCGGATGCAGCTGTGAGATAGCATCGGATGACAAAAAGGCAGCGGCTGCCGTTTCATCATTTCGCTGATAGGCTTTCAAAAATTCGCTCAAGTCATCGCCCAGCATCTGCCAGACTTCCACGGGATGCCGCTGTGCAGTGACCCGATGTTCACAGTGCATCGTGACGATTTTTCGCTGTATGGTTCGCTGCAAGTCGAATGACCGCAGTACGATTCCGTCTTTTATCTGCTGATAGAAAAAGCTATCTGTTCCCCGCTGCAAAGTCAGCCCATCGTCTTTTAACAAATAAGCATTCCAAGTGCAGTTGGTCAAATCCTGAAAAGAACGATCGTATAAAAAATACAAATCTTCGTGCAGCAGTTTTCCAACTAAAATTTGATTGTTCACATAGGACAAATCCTGATAGACAAACGGAACGATGACGTTTCCCTCTCGGTCTAACACGCCCATCACAGATTCTGTTCCGATTTGTTTGACTGCTGCAATACCATGATCGCCGATAAAGGACAAGTTTTTCCACTCTGCCGCCGCAATGATTCTGCCGTCTGCATCGGAAAGCCCATACAATCCGGTGCTTTCCTCCTGAAAGATGTAGCAGCTGTCCTGCTCCGGTGCAGAAGAAACATGACGGGAGGTCGATGGGTCTTCTGTTTTGGCGGCATAAAACCGACTGACTGCAATGCCAAGCCCTGCAATCAGCAACAGAAAAAAGACAAACAGCCACATTCCCTTTTTCGGTGTGGAATCGGTATTCTTATGAGCGGTCTGTGTATGCGGCTTCAATTCTGCTGATTTGGATTCGCTTTTGAATCCGGCTGCTGTACGGCTTCTTCTGTTTCCTGTACCAGATAAATCGGGCGGTTCTTTGTTTCCAGATAGGTTTTCGACAAATACTGCCCTACAATTCCCGTACAGAACAGCTGTAAGCCGCCCATCAGCAGAATCACACAAATGGTCGTTGCATAACCCTGTACCGGGTCGCCAAACGCCAGATATTTAATCACGACGACTAAAATCATGATGAACGCCAGCAGACAGCTGACAATTCCCAACAGGGAAGCCAGTGCCAGCGGAGCGGTAGAAAATGCAAAAATTCCTTCCAGCGAGTATTTGAACAGGGATTTAAACGACCAGGAAGTCGTACCGGCTGCACGCTCTACATTTTCATATGGAATATAGCGTGTCCGGAAACCAACCCAGCTGAAAATACCCTTGGAAAAGCGGTTATATTCTTTCATTTCCAAAATCGCATTGACCATCTGACGGGTCATAAACCGGAAATCCTGTGCACCGTCAACAATTTCGGTTTGGGAAATGTGGTTCATAATCTTATAGAATTTTCTGGAGAACCAGGAACGAATTTTCGATTCACCCTTTCGGCTGACACGCCGTGTGGTCGCACAGTCATATTCTCCATCTTTGACATATTCATACATCTGCGGTAAGAATGCCGGCGGATGCTGTAAATCGGCATCCATAATGACAACATAATCGCCCTTTGCATGCTGCAACCCTGCATACATACCGGCTTCTTTCCCGAAGTTTCTGGAGAAAGAAACATACCGTACCCGGTGATCCATCTTTGCCATCTTCCGAAATTCCTGCAATGTCCCATCTTTTGAGCCGTCATTGATGAACAGCAATTCAAAATCCAGTTCCGGATATTTTTCCTGCATCTGGCTCATGACCTTGGTAATCTCCGCATAAAACAGCGGCAATACTTTTTCCTCGTTGTAACACGGTACAACAATGGAAACTAATTTCACAAAAATCCCTCACATTCCTGCGATTATTTTGACAGGCAGCTGCATTGCTGACCGTGTATCGCTTGTTTTAATTATCTTTTTGCAGCAGGAAACCCGTTCTTTTTTATTATAGCACTTTTTTTATCAACTTACAAGAGCATTCACACAGAAATTCTGAAATTTCTTTTTTTGCACAAAAAAAGAACCATTTCTATTTTGCTGCTGCAATCGGTTTCTTTCGTTCATCCATTCTTTTCCCTTTTATTGTAGCATGACACAGAATGCGGTGTCAAGTCATTTTTCAAAAATTCCGTGCAGGATTTCGCCAGATTGCACTTTCCAAATTTCGTTGACAGATTTCCCAGCCTGTGCTATAATGTAGATATTGTATCTGACGAAAAATGGATGCAGCGTATGTTGAAACCAAAATCAAACCATTTTATGAACCAATCAGACAGGAGGAACACGGATGTTTGGAATTGATTGTCACACCCATTCCGGAAATTCCCCGGATGGAACCGGAACGGTTGGCGGACTGTGCCGCCGTGCCATTTCCCTTGGCTTGGAAGCACTGGCAATTACAGAACATGTAGAACTGAACCGCTGGCATTCGCAGGGGTATTATGGCACAACCCCACGCAATGATGAAGAAGAATACAGCTATTACAAACGCATGGAAAAAGCGATGAAAGACAACCACGCCGCAAAGGAAGCCTATGGCAACCGCCTGCATATCATCAGCGGCATTGAACTGGGACAGATTCCCTGTGATTTTGGTCTGGCGGACTCTGTGATGCAGGATAATCGGCTGGATTTTGTCATTGCCTCCCTGCACGAACTGAAAAATAAACCGGATTTTTATTTCCTGGATTATCGCACAGAAGATGTTCCAAAACTACTGGAACAATATTTCTCGGAATTGCTGACACTCTGCCAGTGGGGAAAATTCGATGTGCTGGGACATATGACTTATCCGCTGCGTTACATCGAAGGCGAAGCTGGTATTCCGGTAGACTTATCTGCCTATGAAGAACAAATTCACGAATGCCTGAAAGCACTGGTCAACAATGGCTGCGGCTTAGAGCTGAACACCTCCGGACTGCGGCAGAAATACGGGAAACCGTTCCCAACACTCGAATACATCAAATTATATCGGGAAATGGGCGGAGAAAGCCTGTCCATCGGTTCTGATGCACACTGTGCGGAAGATATCGGCTTTGGCATGAAAGAAGCCCTTGCCATTGCAAAGGAAGCCGGATTCTCCTATCTCTGCTATTACTTAGAGCGAGAACCCATTTATATTCCTATTCCATAAGTCCATTTTCTGCACCATTGCAGAAAGGAAATATCAAAAAAATACGAAAGGTTGATGGTTATGCAAAAGTTAATCTCTTTGCTGCAACAAAACGCCCGTCTGTCCAATGCACAGCTTGCGGTTATGCTGGGGAAAACGGAAGAAGAAGTGGCGGCGGATATTCGGAAACTAGAAGAAGACGGCATTATCAAAGGATATAGCGTCATTCTGAACGAAGAAGCCATTAACAAAGATATGGTCACTGCCATTGTAGAATTGCGGGTAACCCCGCAGCGGGACTGCGGATTTGAATCCATCGCCCGTACCATCATGCAATATGATGAAGTGGAAAGTATCTCCCTGATGGCAGGAGCGTATGACTTTGCCGTAACCGTAAAGGGTGCGAACGTCAAGGATGTTTCCCTGTTTGTTTCCCAGCGGCTTGCTCCGCTCGGAAATGTCCTCTCTACAGCAACCTACTTTGTCCTGAAAAAGTACAAGGAAATGGGAAAAATCGTTGTGGACGAAGAAAAGGACGAACGGGGCTTCTATTTCCCGTAAGGCAAAAAAGCCGAAAAATAAAAAGAATCGGATTTTGACAGCAGCTGTGCAGACTTTTCAAAAATCCACACAGCTGCTGACTGTTTTATCTTTTTGTCCATTGGAAAGGGGCGATCATTTGTGATCAATTATGATTCTCTTTTGTCCGACCAAGTAAAACGCATGCAGCCATCCGGCATCCGAAAATTTTTTGACGTTGCTGCAATGATGGAAGGCGTCATCAGTCTGGGCGTTGGCGAACCGGACTTTCAGACACCTTGGGTCGTACGAAAGGAAGCTGTCGATATTCTCGAACGGAAACGGATTATTTATAGTGCAAACTCCGGCATGATGAACCTGCGGAAAGAAATTGCCAACTACCTGAACCGCAAATATGACCTGACCTATGACCCAGATTCTGAAGTCATTGCAACAGTCGGCGGTTCGGAAGCCATTGACCTTGCTATCCGTGCGATTGTCAATCCGGGAGATGAAGTGCTGATCGTAGAGCCAAGCTTTGTCTGTTACAAACCAATTGTGGAACTGATGCACGGCGTAGCTGTTCCGATTCCAACCAAGGAAGAGAACAAGTTCAAGCTGACCCCAGAAGAATTACAGGCACACATCACAGAAAAGACAAAGATGCTGATTCTCCCGTATCCGAACAACCCGACAGGCGGTATCATGACACGGGAAGATTTGGAAAAGATTGCAGCGGTGCTCCGTGGAACAAACATCTTAGTTCTGAGCGATGAAATCTATTCCGAACTGACCTATGGCACAAAGCATTGTTCCATCGCTTCCATCGAGGGTATGTGGGAACGGACAATTTATGTCAGCGGCTTTTCCAAAGCATTCGCTATGACTGGCTGGCGGCTGGGCTATCTCTGTGCCCCAAAGCCACTCGCAAAACAAATGCTGAAAATTCACCAGTATGCCATTATGTGTGCACCGACTGTCAGCCAGTACGCTGCCATTGTCGCTTTGCAGGAATGTGACGATGAAGTCCGGAAAATGGTAGATGAATACGATGCCCGCCGGAGAATTGTTGTAGACGGCTTCAATAAGATGGGACTGCACTGCTTTAATCCGGAAGGAGCATTTTATGTGTTCCCATGCATTCGCAGCACGGGCATGGACAGCGAAACATTCTGCGAAAAGCTCTTGCAGGAAGAAAAGGTTGCCGTTGTTCCGGGCAGTGCGTTCGGCGAAAGCGGCGAAGGCTTTGTACGGGTTTCCTATGCATATTCCCTGAAACACCTCATGGAGGCACTGGAACACATTGCAGCCTTTGTCCAGCGGCACAAGCAGGAGGATACACCGTGAAACGCATGGTTCTAAAAACACCGGCAAAAATCAACCTTGCATTGGATGTTGTCGGAAAACGGGCAGACGGGTATCACACTTTGGAAACGGTTTTTCAGACGGTTTCTCTCTATGATACGATTACAGTGACCCTGTTCCCCCACCGAACCGGAGAACAAGCCATTCGGATTCTCTGTAATATTCCGTGGATTCCAAAAGATGAACGGAACATTGCATGGAAAGCGGTGGATTTATTCTTAAAGAAAACTGGGTGTCCTGTCGGCTTCGACATCTACCTGCAAAAATACATTCCCTCTCAAGCGGGCTTGGGCGGCGGAAGTTCCGATGCAGCAGCGGTTTTATATGCCTGCAATCAGCTGACCGGAGCAGGGCTTTCTCATGCAGAACTCTGTGAAATGGGATTGCAGCTGGGGGCAGATGTTCCGTTTTTCTTCTACGGCGGAACAGCATATGCTGCCGGCATTGGCGAAGAAATCCAACCGCTCCCCTATTTGGGCGATGTATCGGTTGTCCTTGCAAAGGGAAAAGGCGGTATCTCCACAGCAGCTGCATATGCGGCAATGGATGCTCTGCAAAATCCGCCACATCCAAATGTTCCGGAGATGAAACAGCGGCTACAGGCATATGCAGAACCAAAAGATCTTGCACCGCTCTGCGGAAATCTATTCGCAGAAGTCACCGAACTGCCAATTGTCCAGAAGTTGCAGCAGGAAATGCTCGCACGGGGAGCATTTGCCAGCCTGATGACGGGCAGCGGCTCGGCGGTTTTCGGGCTGTTTTCCTCACAAGAACCTGCACGCAAGTGCTGTTCGGCTCTGCGGAAGGTTATTCCGTTTGTGGCACAATGCAAGACGATTCCGCATACTTTTTATGCAATATAACTTCCTGAATCCAAAGAGAACATTTCCGAAACGTGGTTTTCGGGAGTGTTCTTTTTTCTGTTTTCAGATAGAAAATCGCAAAACTGAAAAAATCATCGAAATGGCAAACAGGATTTTTCATTTTGTTATTTACTTTTTGGAAAAAGTGTGGTATGATAGTATATGGTTTATTCGTCTTCACGAAAGCACAATTTCATGTTGGATAACCAACCATGCTGCATTCCATGAAACATTCCCTGTGGACAGCAGAACTTCCATTGTGATTGCAGCGGCAAAGAATTGAGAAGAAGGAGAGCATAACCATGAAATTTGATACAAATTCAGATATGGAACAGGAAGAAGAAGCACTATATTATTATTCCAGCAATAAGAATGAGATTTTCCAAACACAGGACGATACACTTTTTATTAAACCTGGTATTACTGCTTATAACCTGAGAGTTTCTGTTTCCACGCATATTGGAAAAGTGCGTGGAAATCATGAGGATAATTTTTATTTGGAGGGTTTGCGGTTAAATGAAATCTTCCGAAATGATTTTTCTGCAACCTATACCATCAGCGATGCCGACGGCATGAGTTTTGCTGTTTTTGATGGCATGGGTGGGGCTGCCTACGGAGAAATTGCCTCCGAAATTGCAGTACAGACCATGAAAAAATATGAACACCGCCTAAAAAATGCAGAGGGAATGCGGGCTGTGGATCAAATTGTCACAGAATTTGTCACAGAAGCCAACAATTCCATCTGTGAAATGCTGCGAGAAAAAAATTGCCTGAGCGGCGGTACCACTTTTGCAATGCTGTATTTTATTGACGGGCTTGCAAAGCTTTATTATCTGGGCGACAGCCGGATTTATATGCAGGATGAAGAAGATTTAATTTGTCTGACACGAGATCATACCCTTGCCAATCAGAAATTAGATGCCGGCATCTACACCGAGGCTCAAGCCAAAAAAAGTGCAGACCAGCACCGTTTAACGCTCTATGTTGGCGTTGATAAGAATGGGTTGGGCTTAAATGCGGACAGCCGTCCGCCGGTTGCGTTACAGCCTGGAAGAAAATTTCTGCTCTGTACAGATGGACTGGTTGACATGTGTTCGGAACAGGAAATTCAAGACATTCTCTCTCAGGATTACTTCAATGAAGCAGCGGTTCTGGTACAGACTGCCGTCAATTATGGCGGCATTGACAATGTTACTTGCATCGTTTTAGAAGTTATTCCAATTGAAGAACCTGCTGAACTTGAATCTGACCCGATGCTATAACTGATAACATCCAATCCAATAAAACAATAAAGCAAAAATCCGGCATCCCAAACGGGATACCGGATTTTTTTATCCACAGATATTCTTTCTCATTCTTACTTGGTAACAGTGAATTTCTGATACGAAACAATCTGATTTTGATAGCTGCTATTCGTTGCAATCACACCATAATAATAGGTGTCTGGGGACAGCAGATTGAAATTGACGTATGCATCCACCTGATGGATGTCATAGGATTTTGCATTTGGTCGAACGGTTTTCCCTGTCACCAAATTTCCGGAGGAGGAGAAAACGCCAACTGTTAAGCTGGTAATGTTTGAAGTTCCCGATTTCACCGTTCCTCGAATGCTGACGGCTTTTCCAACTTTGATATTGGGAATAGTTGTTCCGCCGGAAAGAGTCAATTTATCTTTGCTTTGTGCACTGCCACTCTTTGCCTTGACCTGAAACGCCTGATTGACCAACTGTTGTGTCTTTGTGCCGTTGGATACCGTTACACGATACAGGTAGCTGCCCGGTGTCAACAGGTTGAAGTTGACATAAGCATCCAACTTTCGCAAATCATATGATTTTGCATTTGGCTTTGCTGTTTTTCCGGTAATCAAGTTTCCGGATGCAGAATAAACACCAACTGTTACACTGGTGATATTGGAAGAGGCAGAGGACACCGTTCCTTTTACTACAACGGACGTTCCCTCTGTGATATTCGGAACACTTGTACCGCCCGAAATGCTCAAGGTGTCGGATGCTGTTGTACTTCCGTTCGCAGAAACCGTGAATTTCTGCTCTACAACTGGGAAATTCGTTGTAGTAGCGTTGGTTGCAAAGACTCTATAATAATAAGTACCTGCTTTCAAATCACCAAAGCTGACATATGCATCCAGATTGCGGACATTGTAGGTCT
>ERZ1106951.2629-NODE-2629-length-13870-cov-11.061165_pt1 | contig 13870 bp, 10 predicted proteins | sample MGYA00403676_ERZ1106951 | MGnify/ENA primary metagenome ERZ1106951 (study PRJEB35170, sample SAMEA104062398) | human gut metagenome | biome: human gut; feature: human-associated habitat; material: faeces | place: Denmark | collected 2012-04-23 ...
CTGCCAGCGACAACAAGCGGAAGCGCTCCTGAAAACAAACAGTTCTATTTTTTATTTTATAAAGTTGTTATGCATGCAATACAGTAGCTCTGGAAATCCGTAACACCACCTGCAAGCGGCAGTTCATAAGTTAAACTCTGGTTATAAATACTTGCGGATTTCTTCAATCAGGGAAGCATATTCTGCATCTGACAGGAATTTTTCACCCGGATTCATGGCAAAAACACCACCCCATTCATAGCCATCTGTGTATTTTGGTACAAGATGGAAGTGAAGATGATGTCCGGTGTCACCGTAGGCACCATAGTTGATCTTCTGAGGATGGAATGCCTTGTGAAGAGCCTCTGCTACATGGTTGATATCTTCCATGTAAGCAGCGCGTTCTTCGGCAGTCAACTCTACAATCTCACTGACGTGTTTCTTATGGGCAACGATCACACGTCCTTTATGGCTTTGTTCTTTAAATAAATAAACTTTGGAGGATGGAAGTTCACAGATTTTAATGCCGAACTGGGCAACTAAGTCACCTTCCATACAATAAGCACAATTCTGATCTGTCATAATCTGTCTCCTGTCTTATTTCTGGTTGAAATGTACAGCGAAACCGGCGATTTCATCTTTTAAATAAGCAACTGTGATATTTCCTTTTGCATCATATTTGAAAGAAGACTCATCAAATACAAAACCACGTTTCTCTAAGTGGTACATTGCACGTGCAAGATAGTTTGTCTGGATTGCGATATGACCACAAGTTCCACGTCCTGGATTTTTCATCATTTCGATAAGAGAACCAACAAACATAGAGCTGTTTCCAACTTTTACATCCTGTCCAAGTAATGTAGCGAATTTTGCAGAATCAGAAGCAGCAGCTTCCTCAGATGCATTGTTTACACCAACGTGAAGAAGTTTGAAACCTAACATGGTAGAAACTGCTTCTTTTGTGAGTGCTGTGATACCAGCCCAGTCTTTTGCAGCAACAAGGTCTTTGCTTACCATCCAGGAACCGCCACATGCGATGATTTTGTTGAAATCAAGGTAATTTGTAAGGTTCTTCGCATTGATTCCGCCGGTTGGCATGAATTTCATATTTACATAAGGAGCTGCCATGGATTTGATCATGTTTAATCCGCCGGCTGCCTCTGCAGGGAAGAATTTTACAACATCAAGACCAAGTTCAATAGCAACTTCAACGTCACTTGGGTTAGAGCATCCAGGAGTAACCGGAATTCCTTTTTCTACACAGTATTTCACTACTTTTGGATTTAAGCCAGGACTTACAATGAATTTTGCTCCGGCGTTTACAGCGCGGTCAACCTGCTCTGTAGTAAGAACGGTTCCGGCACCTACTAACATTTCCGGGAACTGCTCAGCCATAATACGGATAGATTCCTCAGCGGCAGCAGTACGGAATGTAACCTCTGCACAAGGAAGTCCTCCGTCACATAATGCTTTTGCTAAAGGAGCAGCGTCCTCTACGTGATCCAGGGCGATAACAGGTACAATACCAATTTTGGAAATCTCTTCTAATACTTTGTTCATGATGATTCTCCTTATCATTCTTATTTTCTCATCCATGTTTTGGATGATTGTGTTCTAATATAAAGTTCCATTATACGAAACAATGTTCCATAAAACGGTACGATTTTATTATAACATCAGAAAAACGGATGTCAATAGTTCCAACTCAATTCCCTTGACATTTCTAATAGTAGCTGTTAATATGAGAAAAAAGAAAGTTCCACAATATGAAACGAGAATCTGAAATATGAAACATATAGGTAAATCCAGAGTTTTTTTGATTTTACAGAATTATATTGTGAACAGGAAGAAAGGGACACCTACGATGGCAGAAGAAAAAGAAACAAAAAATCCGGTGCAGTCTGCAGAGCGGATTTTCCAGGTGCTTGAGATGTTAGCAGAGCATGGCGAGATGGGGTTAATGGAGATCAGCACAGAACTCGGACTTCACAAAAGTACGGTCCACCGCTTATTAATGTCCTTGATCTATATGGGGTATGCAAAACAGGACGAGACAACGCAGAAATACATGCTTTCTTACAAAATCGTGAGCATGGCGGGAAAAATCTTAGAGCGTACCGACATTTTACAGATCGCAAAACCTTATATGGAGCGCCTGTCCGATATCAGTGGGGAGGCAGTGCATCTTGTACAGCGGGAAGGCAACAACATTTTGTACATCTATAAAATAGAAGCAAAAGTTGGCACAATCCGCATGGTATCACACGTCGGCATGGTGCATCCGATGTATTGTTCCGGCGTGGGCAAGGCGATCATGGCAACGCTTCCGGAGAAAGAAGTAAAACAGATCTGGAACGAGAGCATTATCGAGAAGAAAACGGATAAGACGATCACTGACATTGACGAGATGATGCAGGTGTTAGAGGAAGTCCGTAAGAACGGTTATGCGTTAGACGACGAGGAGAACGAGGAGGGCGTGCGATGTATCGCTGCCTGCCTGCATGGTTACAGCAAGGAAGTGAAATATGCATTCAGCATTTCCGGACCGGTCAGCCGTATGACGAGAGAGCGCGTGGAAGAACTTGCCGTGGATGTGAAAAAAGTACAGGAAGAATTATCAAGAGAACTGGGGTATTATCCACAAAATTAAATTTTTTTACAGAATATGTATAAGAAAAAAATCGATGGTCATACTATTTTTGAAGAACAGAGAAAATATACTCTGTAAAAGAAAAGGAGAAATGACTATGAGAAAGTGGAAATTACTTTTGGCTGGAATGATGCTTATGTTATCGTTGAGTGCTGTCGCAGGCTGCGGAAATAACAATGCAAACGATAAAAATAATGGCACAAACGGTACAAACACAAGCACGGAAAACCGTCTGAATAACAATGCGGACACTACCACAGGTAATGACAAAAATAATATTGACACCACAGAGGATAAGGACAACAACCGTGTGGATGATAACGGCAACGTGATCGAGGATGTAGTGGACGGTGTTGGCGACGCCGGTAAAGATGTGATCGATGGTGTGGAAAATGGTGTGAATGATCTCACAAACGATGCAACCGGCGGAGATGCAGAGAATACCAACGGAACCGGTGGGAATGCCGGAAATGGAACTGCAAATCCGTAAATGATAGAGAAATACAAAAAAGGAAACGGCTTATCGTTTCTTTTTTTGTGCCTGTTTATTCAGATACATTTCATGGTCTGCTTTGTCAAGCAGATTGCGGAGCGTACAATCTTTGTAATTCATGGAGTAGCTGTAACCATAGGCGTAACTGATCGCATCCGGCATATTGCTGGAATGATACTGTTTGATCGTAGCATGTAGTTTTTCCAATAGTTCGTCTGCCTGCCCGGAGGTGGTGTCATACAAAATAGCGATAAATTCGTCACCGCCGAATCTGCCGACAAAATCTTTTTCAGGAACTACCTTTCTTAAAATGTGGGCAAAATTGGCGATCATCGAATCCCCGGCAGCGTGTCCAATGGTATCGTTCACTTCTTTTAAATTATTTAAGTCGAACATAACAAAACACAGCGGCTCAGTGATAAAACCGGAAGAGTTCAAAAGGTCTTCACAGCGGCTTTTGTTTGGAAGTCCGGTGTGCACATCCAGGTAGGCTTTCTTGGATAAAATATGATTTTCCCTGACGGCCTTAATGTGCTGGATCTGCTGCTGGACGATCAAAAAGATTAACAATAGTATATCAAGCGCAGAAATAATCTCGGTCAGCCGTATACGTGCGGCAATCTTTTCCGAGTACTGTTCGGCAGCAGTCACCGTCTCGTCGGCATATTCAAAATAAGTTTCACTCATTGAGACAACATTGGTGTTTTCATAGCCCTTTTCACGAACAGTATAAATCTCTTCTTTCAGTAGTTCCCAATATTCAATCTGATTGTCCAGACACTGCTGGTAAGCAGAATCTTTCAGGCTTACCAGATTATAATTTCCATCTTCATATTTTAAACCGGACAAAATTTTATCCAGATACTCGATCTGCATGTCATCTGCAGTTCCGGTAATCTCAAGCTTGACTTCACGCTGCGTGGCTCCGCGCACAAGACCGGCATAGTTTACCACGTGGGCAGTTCCATGTAGATTCTGGATCTGCACCATCATAAAAATGACAAGGAAAATCAAAACGAAGATCAGAATTTGCTGCAGCAGTGAGGCAGCATGCTGTTCTGCCTGTTTCATTCGTCTGCTAAAAGAGGTTTCTTTTGTATACATGAGTCACCTTTCCGAAGGTTTTTTTGTGTATAGCTGTATTCTAACCCATAAAATCAGGAAGGTCAAATATTAGTATGTTTTTCAAAGAAAATATCTTAAATAAAAATGAAATCTTGCCAAATTAGTTGTGATTCATTTTTATTTGAATTATAATAAACCCATCGCATTTTTTGAGGGCGACGAAAACAGAAAGCAATTTCAGGGATATTAAGGAGAGTTCAATGTCAGATAATGATTTCAGAGAGGTGATCGACGGAGAAGAGAACAAAGAGCCGGCAGCCTCTGACAATAATTTACATACAACGGAAGCAGAGAGTGCGGAAGTGGTGAACACCACGGCAGATGCACAGGAGAGTGATGAGAAGAAGGATGATGAGTACGAGGAGATCTGCTACATCTGTCACAGGCCGGAGCATATAGCCGGAAAAATGATCAGGATCCCAAACAGCATTTCCATCTGTCATGACTGTATGCAGAGAACGTTCGACAGCATGAATGGCACCGGATTCCCAATGGGTGATATGATGAACATGGGAAGTTTTAATAATATGAATCTGGATAAGATGCCTAATATCAGCATGATCAATCTCTCTGATCTGCAAAATATGATGGGCGGTATGCCAAACAGCCAGAAGATCAAGAAAAAGAAACCAAAAGAGGAGAGAAAGCCGGAGATTGATATTCATGCGATCCCGGCACCACATAAGATCAAAGCGTCACTGGATGAGTATGTGGTCGGACAGGAACATGCCAAAAAAGTCATGTCCGTAGCAGTTTACAATCATTACAAGAGAATTGCTTCTGATGTGCAGGACGGTGTGGAAATCGAAAAATCCAACATGCTCATGATCGGACCGACTGGAAGTGGTAAGACTTATCTGGTCAAGACACTGGCAAGATTATTAGATGTGCCGCTTGCCATCACGGACGCAACTTCCCTGACAGAAGCCGGTTATATCGGTGACGATATCGAGAGTGTAGTCAGCAAACTGTTAGCGGCTGCTGACAATGATGTGGAGCGTGCAGAGCACGGTATTATTTTTATTGATGAGATCGACAAGATTGCAAAGAAGCGCAACACTAACCAGCGTGATGTCAGCGGAGAATCAGTTCAGCAGGGAATGTTAAAGCTGTTAGAAGGTGCAGAAGTGGAAGTGCCGGTAGGAGCAAGCAGCAAAAACGCCATGGTTCCGATGACAATGGTGAACACGAAGAACATTCTTTTCATCTGCGGCGGTGCATTCCCGGAATTAGAGGATATCATCAAGGAGCGGCTGAACAAGGAAGCTTCTATTGGATTTAAGGCAGATCTGAAAGATAAGTATGACAATGACGAGAATCTGCTCTCCAAAGTGACGACAGAAGATGTGCGCAAATTTGGTATGATCCCGGAATTTTTAGGACGTCTGCCGGTCATGTTCACATTGGAGGCGCTGACGGAAGATATGCTCGTGCGTATTTTAAAAGAGCCGAAGAATGCAATCATCAGGCAGTATGAGAAGCTGCTTGCCATGGATGAGGTAAAGCTTGTATTTGACGAGGATGCGCTTCATTCTATCGCAAAGGAAGCAAAAGAGAAAAAGGTAGGAGCGCGTGCACTCCGCTCTATTATCGAAGATTTTATGTTAGATATCATGTATGAGATCCCGAAGGATGACAATATCGGCATGGTGACGATCACAAAAGATTATGTAGAGAAAAAGGGCGGCCCGCTCATCACGATGCGCGGCTGTGCAGCGATCGAAGAAAAGCCAGCAATTTAAAGGAATAAAAGACAAAACTCCGGCATTTATTGTAAAGATAGGTGTGCGGAGTTTTTTATGTCTGACTGTGAAGAAAAGATTTATTCCAATGATTATGTGGATTTTATCATATCGAAAGATGTTTTGGATGTGATTGACCTTTCAAGTGATTGTATCCAGCGGATCGATGAGGAAAAGGATACTTATTTTTATCCGAGGAGTTTTTTCCGGATATTTGATTTTCCGGCAGATTCCTATGCTTCTGTTCCAAAGTGCTATGGACTTCTGGATGAGACGGCGCTTGAGGTTTCGGGGATATTAAAATTACAGCAGCAGCCGGCACTCGCACTGAAAGGGCAGGGCGTGATGATCGGATTTATCGATACCGGGATCGATTACCGAAATCCGGTATTTCAGTATTCTGATGGGACAACAAGGATTTACCGCATCTGGGATCAGACGATCCGGGATGGAACAAAGCCGGAGGGGATCGCATATGGTTCCGAGTATAAGACAGAGCAGATCAATGCCGCACTCCGGGCAGAAAATCCGCTGGAAACCGTTCCGTCCATGGATACCAATGGACATGGAACCTTTGTGGCCGGGGTGGCATGTGGAAGCGAGGATGTGGAAGATAATTTTATCGGGGCGGCGCCGTTTTCCGAGATCGCAGTCGTAAAACTGAAAGAGGCAAAAACTTATCTGCGGGAATTTTATTTTATACCGGATTCTGTTCCGGCGTATCAGGAGAATGATATCATGATGGCAGTCAGCTATCTGGACCGGCTGGCAAAGGAGCGGGATATGCCGCTTGTGATCTGCATTGCACTGGGAAGCAACATGGGAAACCGTGGCAAGGACGGACAACTGGCAACTTATCTGGATATTGTATCCAGAAGGCGGAAAAGATGCAGTGTGGCAGCAGTAGGAAACGAGGCGAATGCAAGACATCATTTTCTTGGAAAAATACAGCCGGACATGGAGTACGAATCGGTGGAAGTCTCGGTGGAGGAAAATATGCCGGGTTTTTTCATTGAGATGTGGGCAAATGCGCCGGAGCTTTATGCGGTATCGGTCAGCTCGCCCACCGGGGAAGTGCTGCCAAAAGTGCCTTATCGGAGCGGTGGAAGACAGGAGTTTGTCTTTATTTTCGAGCAGACAAGAGTCAGCATCGACTACCGGCTGACGGGCAGGCGGCAGGGAAACCAGCTTATTTATTTACGTTTTTCAAACGCAGCGCAGGGGATCTGGACGATCAACGTGTATCCGCAGAGCATTGTGACAGGGGATTACAATATGTGGCTTCCCATGCGGAATTTTACGAGTGGAAATGTTTTTTTCCTGCGGTCAAATCCGAATCATACGATCACCGTGCCGGGTAACGCAGGGCAGGTCATAAGCACGGGCGGCTACAATGTGGCAAATGGCGGTCTGTATCTGGACTCGGGCAGGGGATTTACACTTTCCGGTGAGGTAAAGCCGGATTTCTGTGCCCCGGCGGTGAATGTGTATGGACCGGGACTGCGGAACCGCTTTGTGACCATGACCGGGACGAGTGCGGCGGCAGCGATCACAGCCGGGGCATGTGCGCAGATCATGGAATGGGGACTGGTAAAAAGAAATCAGATTTTCATGTCCTCTGCGGATATCAAAAATATGCTGATCCGCGGCGCAGACCGGGCGGATGACAGGAGTTATCCGAATCCGTCGTGGGGGTATGGAACGCTGGATGTGTATGGAGCATTTGAGGATCTGCGGAGGTAGCGGACATTGGCTTTTCATTTTCCCTTCTGTGAAGTATAATAATATGTGGAAAAAACATTTTGCAGGCTTCCTGTGACAGTAAAATGGATCACAAGAGGTATGGAAATATTATAATTACGCAGGAGAAAAGAAAATTTTATGATAAAGATCGCGTTTTGTGATGATGATATGGAAGTGCTTCATCAGATGAACGAATTATTAGACCGCTACCGGGTAGAACGGAATGAGGATATTACCTATGCAGCATTCCAGAGTCCGTTTGAACTGCTGACGGAGATTGAGAAGGGCATAAGACCGGATATATTATTTCTCGATGTCGTGATGCCGGGGCAGAATGGCATGGATGTGGCAAAAGAGATCCGGCAGTATGACACGAATATGAAAATTATTTTTCTGACCTCATCCCCGGAGTTTGCGGTGGAATCTTATTCGGTTGGAGCTTATTTTTACCAGTTGAAACCGATCTGGGAGGGAAGCTTTTTCCGGCTGATGGATGCGGTGCTGGGACGAAAACTTTTATTTCATCTGGGAAACGGAGCAGTTCTGGAAAGCGCAGGGAGTCTGGATGATCTGGCAGGACAGCTGATGCAGTACAGCAATTTTTTCCGTCCCCACCGATCCTTCCTTGTGAATATGGAGTATATCCAGAATATTTCCAGCCGTTCCATCAAAATGGTAAATGATGCGGAAATCCCAATTCCGCATGGAAAATGTTCGGAAATCAAAAATACATATATGGAATATGCGTTTAACGGAGAGCAGGCTGTCTTATGACGGTCTGTTTTTTCTTTGATAGAATAAACTACATGAATAGTAAGAAAAGACATGGTCGATTCAATACATTTTACGGTCGATTCATGACAGTGCGTCCATTTTTTTGGGAAAATCGTGTATTGTAGATTCAGACAAAGGAGAAAGCCAAAATAAGCACACAAAAGAAGGGAGGATTAAGAAGAAAAAATGTTAGGTATGGAAATCTTGGTCATTATTGGTTTGATCCTGCTTTTACTTGTTCTCTGGATCATCTCCGTGCAGCGGAAGTTTGCGGTGATGGACGGAAATATCCAAAATGCCATGAATCAGATCGGAGTGCAGATTTCCTCACGTTTTGATGCACTATTTGCAGTGCTTGATCTTATGAAAGGATATGCAGCAGATGACATACAGCCGCTGATGGAGCGTGCAGCAGCCAGACGAAGTGTGATCACTGCTCGCTCCGCACCTGAGGAGGTATCAGAGCAGGAGCAGGTGATAGAGGAAACCGTAAAAAGCATCCGTCTGGCAGCAGAACGCAATCCACTGCTCTGCGCAGATAAAAACTATACCAAATGTATGGATGCGGTGGAATGTTATGGGCGCATGGTATATACCAGCCGTTTGATCTACAACGATTCAGTGACAAAGTTAAACAGTGCGCTTGGTATGTTTCCTACAAATGTAATTGCAGGTATTCTTGGCTTTCATAAAAGAGAATATCTGTCACAGAAAGGGGATTAATATGGGATTATTCAGTAATAATAAAAAATTATGTCCGGTCTGCGGGAATCCGACACCGCGGCTGCTTGCAACAAAAATACAGGACACACCGATCTGTAAGGAATGCGATAAAAAAATCTATCTGCCAAAAGGCAGGACAGATCGGATGACCATCGATGATTTTAAGCAGTACATCCAGTTTTACGAAGATAATCAGGCATTGAGAGATAAGTTCGAGGAAAACTATTCGTTTAATTTTGGACTGTTTGGTGGAGATCTGGTATTAGATATTTTCCATGGACTTTTCCGTGTGAACTGTGACAAAGATTCGCTCGCATTTCAGGCGGACAATTTAAAGTCTTTCCGTATTTTAGAGGACAGCCGGGTTTTATTTGAGGGAAATCATCAGGAATTAAAGCATTACGACAGTAAAGTTCCGGAAAAAGTAAAGCAGCTGGAGCCGCAGATCGCACAGTTTCAGATGCAGATGAGGGAATATGAAATGTTTGAGCGGCTGGAGCGGATGCATGAGGAAAATGACAAAGATGATAACCATTATCATGAGTATCATCCAAGACCATCTTTTGACGTGGCTTCTCCGGCAGATACCTTCCATGTGGAGCTGACGTTTGACCATCCTTACTGGGATAATATCAAGTGGGATTGGACCGGAGTTTCCTTTGACAGTGACAGTCCAAGTGTCGAGGCGTTTTTGAGCTGCTATGAGGATAAAACAGAGAGTCTGCACACGCTGGCGCTCAATCTGGCACACCTGATGAATCCGAATGTCAAAGAGATGACAGCGGGAGAGAAAAAACAGGCTGCAAAGCAGGAGACCGGATCTTTGGAAGAGCAGAAGCAGTCTTCTGAGAGCGATACGATCGAACAGTTGCAGAAGTACAAAGGTCTTTTGGATGCAGGAGTCATCACAGAAGAAGAATTTGCAGCGAAGAAAAAGCAGTTATTGGGAATTTAATGATAAGGCTGATCCGGAAAGGGTCAGCTTTATTTATGAAATCTGCAAAAATAATTTTCAAATGGTACGTTAAAATTTGTGATGGAAATTGAAAATTTCGAGTATATTTTGTGCCGGTTTTATTGTATAATATTCTTTATGTTTGTAAATAAAAAAGTGAATGAAAAATAAGGGGATATCAGGGATGAGAATAGGATTTGACAATGACAGGTACTTAAAAATTCAGTCGGAGCACATCAAGGAGCGGATCAGCCAGTTTGGGGACAAACTTTATCTGGAATTTGGCGGAAAATTATTTGACGATTATCACGCATCCAGAGTATTGCCGGGATTTGCACCGGACAGTAAACTCCAGATGCTTATGCAGCTTGCGGATGTGGCAGAGATCGTGATCGTGATCAGTGCGGCAGATATTGAGAAGAACAAAGTCCGCGGGGATCTTGGAATTACTTATGATGTGGATGTTGTCCGGCTGATTGGAGAGTTTGAGAAAAAGGGTCTGTATGTGGGAAGCGTTGTCATCACGCAGTTTGCAGGACAGAGCGGTGCCGTACAGTTCCGTGAAAAACTGGAAAAAAGAGGCATTAAAGTATATCAGCATTATAAGATCGAGGGCTATCCGGCAAACATTCCGCTGATCGTCAGTGAGAACGGATTCGGCAAGAATGACTATATCGAGACGACCAGACCATTAGTCGTCATCACTGCACCGGGACCGGGAAGTGGAAAAATGGCGACCTGCCTCTCCCAGCTTTATCACGAGAACATCCGTGGAACAAAAGCCGGCTATGCAAAATTTGAGACATTCCCAATCTGGAATCTTCCATTAAAACATCCGGTAAACTTAGCTTATGAGGCGGCTACCGCAGACTTGAATGACGTGAACATGATCGACCCGTTCCATCTGGAAGCTTATGGAAAAACGACGGTCAACTACAACCGTGACATTGAGATCTTCCCGGTTTTGAACGCTATTTTTGAAGGGATTTATGGAGAAAATACTTATTATAAATCACCGACTGATATGGGTGTCAACATGGCCGGAAACTGTATCATCGATGACGAGGCATGCTGTGAAGCCTCCAAAATGGAGATCATAAGACGTTATTACACAGCGGTAAACAAACTGGTCAAAGAGGAAGCGACGGAAAATGAAGTTTACAAGATTGAACTTCTGATGAAACAGGCCAAGATCACAACGGACGACAGACATGTCACAGTCGCTGCAAAAAAACGTGCAGAGGAACTTGGCGTTCCAACTGCAGCGATCGAACTTTCCGATGGCTGTATCATTACGTCCAAGACATCAGATTTTCTCGGTGCGTCTGCAGCATTGCTCCTGAATGCGTTAAAATATCTGGCTGGCATTGAGCATGATGAGAAACTCATCCGCCCGGAAGCGATCGAACCGATCCAGGATCTGAAAGTCCGTTTCCTCGGTGGAAAGAATCCAAGACTTCATACCGATGAGGTATTGATCGCCCTTTCGCTCGCTGCGGTGACCAATGAAAACGCAAAGAAAGCATTAGAGCAGCTTCCGGCACTTCGCGGATGCCAGGTGCACACTTCCGTAATGCTCTCTGAAGTGGATATTAAAATTTTTAAGAAGCTGGGTGTGGATCTGACAAGTGAACCGGTGCGCAGTGGATTAAAACTGTATTAGAAATTTGTTTGTCAAAAAATACATGAAATAATTTGTGAATAATGTATAAAAACCCTTTTATAAAATAAGGTGTATGGTATAATAAGCACAAGTGATGAAATCACGAGGTAATACAGACGGTCTGATTGTTAAGAATATAACAATCAAAACAAGCACATACATATTTTATAGGAGGGTTTTTACAATGGCAAGATTTACGTTACCAAGAGATTTATACCATGGAAAAGGTGCTCTGGAGGCATTAAAGACATTCAAAGGAAAAAAGGCAATGATCTGTGTTGGCGGCGGCTCTATGAAGCGGTTTGGATTTCTCGACAGGGCAGAACAGTACCTGAAAGAAGCCGGAATGGAAGTTCAGTTGTTTGAAGGCATCGAACCGGATCCTTCTGTGGAAACCGTGATGAAAGGTGCAAAAGCAATGATGGAATTTGAACCGGACTGGATCATTGCGATGGGCGGAGGATCCCCGATCGATGCAGCAAAAGCGATGTGGATCAAATACGAGTACCCGGATATCACGTTCGAGGATATGTGTAAAGTATTTGGCATCCCGGCGCTTAGAAAGAAAGCTCATTTCTGTGCAATCTCTTCCACATCAGGAACAGCGACAGAGGTGACAGCATTTTCAATTATTACCGATTATGAAAAAGGTATCAAATATCCGATCGCAGATTTTGAGATCACACCGGATGTGGCAATCGTTGATCCGGATCTTGCAGAGACAATGCCACAGAAATTAGTTGCACATACTGGAATGGATGCTATGACACATGCAATCGAGGCATATGTTTCTACCGCTAACTGTGATTTTACCGATCCACTGGCGTTACATGCGATCAAAATGATCCAGAATGATCTGGTTGATTCCTACAACGGAGATATGGCTAAGAGAGATTCCATGCACAATGCGCAGTGTCTTGCAGGAATGGCATTCTCCAACGCTCTGCTTGGTATCGTTCATTCCATGGCACATAAGACAGGAGCTGCATTTGCAGATTATGGTGCTCATATTATCCACGGTGCTGCAAACGCCATGTATCTGCCAAAAGTTATTGCATTCAATGCAAAAGATGAGACTGCGAAGAAACGTTACGGCGATATCGCAGATTTCATGGGACTTGGCGGAGACAGCTTAGATGAGAAAGTTGCGTTACTCATTGCATACTTGCGCAAGATGAATGATGACCTTAAGATTCCACACTGCATCAAAAATTACGGCGCAGACAGCTACCCGGCAGAGCAGGGCTTTGTTCCGGAAGAGGTGTTCTTAGAGAGACTGCCGGAGATCGCTGCCAATGCGATTTTAGATGCATGTACCGGTTCCAATCCTAGACAGCCGAGCCAGGAAGAGATGGAGAAGCTGCTGAAATGCTGCTACTATGATACTGAGGTGGATTTCTGATAAACCGGAGTTTCACTTATGAACTGCCGCTTGTAGGTGGTGGCACGTATTTTCGCAGGTTATGTTAATTGCATGCCAACAAAGTGTATAGAAATAAAAAAAATAGAACTGTTTGTTTTCAGGAGCGCTTCCGCTTGTTGTCGCTGGCAGCGGTACTAAGAAAGCATCCATCGTGATTTCAAAATCCAATTACATTGTCTTTTGAAATCGCAATGTCTGCTTTCTAAGGACCGGCCGCTCCCAAAATCCTGAAAACAAATCAGTTCTATTTTTTATTTATCCAAGACTGTGCAGCATGCAATATCTCGGCTATGGAAATCCGTCAATCCATGCTACGAGCGGCAGAACCCAAAGATGAAACTCCGGGAGGTGTGCCCTTTAACATCGACGAATCATAAGGCATTGAACCTCTTGAATTTTGCCGTTATCTCATAGGCACTCATCCCATAACCGTGAGTTCCATAACGTAAATTGCAGATTTTGTGGTGCGATTCATGATGTTGATTGGGCAAATATAAGCGTCCTCTCACAAGTCATTCACAGCGTAAATGAAAGAAAAACGGTACAAACAAATATTATTTTCTTCGTGAGCTATGAAGATGGGATTCTAACAATCATGGA
>ERZ1106951.2633-NODE-2633-length-13849-cov-4.354574_pt1 | contig 13849 bp, 20 predicted proteins | sample MGYA00403676_ERZ1106951 | MGnify/ENA primary metagenome ERZ1106951 (study PRJEB35170, sample SAMEA104062398) | human gut metagenome | biome: human gut; feature: human-associated habitat; material: faeces | place: Denmark | collected 2012-04-23 ...
TTCCGATCTCAACTGTCAAAATCAACAAAAATTGAGGAACACTTTTGGTTATATTTTATTGTGCAAGGTGTACAAAATTTAAAAGATTTTTTGTGAAGTATTATGTTAAGTTCTATGTTATATTATAGGTGGAGGTGATAGTATGAGACATGCCGTGGCGGTAATTGAAGAACCTAATGGTCATATTCGATATGCGGTTTTACCGTATTTTTACATGAGGATGCAGATATCGAAGATACGATCGTAATGGTTAATTTTGTACGCAATATGGCCAGAATCGAAGCTGGCGAGGGAACAGTCATTGATATTGAATGGTTAGGAGACGAAGAGTTATGATGCTGATTGATGTGAACTTATTAAAAGTAAATATTTCAAGATGGTTGGAACCATCTAAGCCTGATGCAACAGAGATGATAAAAGTTACAGATGTTTTTGTCAGTCTGATGATAGAAATTGAAGAACAGCCGATAGCTTTTGATGTAGACAAGGTTGTGAAAAAACTTATGAACAGGTATCGTGTTGTTTCCGATGATAATTACTTGGAATGGAATAGAGCTATAGACTATGCTATTAAAATCGTGAAAGGTGGCGGAGTTGAATGAGTAGACAAAAAAACGTAAAGATTAGTTCTGCATATCTTTTTGACGAGGCCGCTTATTATTACGATCTGTATAAGGATACTAATGATATGATTGCTTATGGCCGTTATTGTGAGCTAAGGGATCTTATGATAGAGTTAAACTTATCAAAAGATTATCTTAATTATCGGTTTGGAAAGGAGTCATTGCATGTCTAGAAAGACCAAAAAACGAGCACCTAAAAACACTGTTAACCGTCAAGGTTGGCAAAGATACGCCTATCAAGGAGATGTTTCCAGGGCTACTAGATCAGAGTTAACGCCTCTGATCCAGAGAGCCGCACATGTGGCCAACGAACGGTTACGGGTACTTGAGCGAGCTGGCGAGACTGGTGGAGCGTACAAGATGGCACAAACCTACTTGTCATTGTACGATAGGTCAAGATTTCCGGAGGGCAATCAAATCTTAAAAAATATGCGATACGGACGCTTGCAAGCAACCTATCGAGAGTTACGTGAGTTTTTATCAGCGGAATCAAGTACCGTGAGCGGTATAGGCAGAATCCGCAAAAGCAGGTATGATACAGCAGTTCAGCGTGGATTTACTGGAACCGAATACGAGTGGAACACGGCAGTTGTTAAATACTTTGCGGAGGTCAAGGAGGGATTATTTAGCAGTGACACCGTTTATAACGCCTTAACGAATCAAAGTGGTATGTCCTTAGATTATCTGGATAAAGTGATTGCTAAGAATCAGAAACTTAAGGCTAGGGGTAAGCAAGGACTTGATATATCAGATGCTTTAATGGAGATTGCCAAGCTCAAGTCTAAGAAAAAATCTAGGAAAAAATCTAGAAAGAAATCTAAGTAAGGAAAAAACATGAGAAAGTCTCAAGATCTCTGGGTAAGTACATCGGTATCCGAGATGTACAACATACTCGATCAGATGCCAGAGTGGCAGATAGTAGGCAAGCAGACCTATAGCAAAATTAAATATATTGATGTAACTGCCACTCTGGATATTGAGACCTACAATCAGCCGGAGGACGGTTACATCTACACGATTCAGTGTAACATACGAGGCCAGAACTTTTTATGCCGATATGTAGAGGACTTCATTGACTTGTGTGATCGCTTGGTAGAGTCCTTGCATCTATCCGAGGAGTTGCGGCTGGTCTTTTATGTCCATAATCTTGGATATGAGACACATTATCTTATCCAATTACTTAACGAAGAGTGGGGGTTACCTAGTATCCTATTAACCAAGTCGCACAAGCCTCTATATATTAAGTGGGGCAATGGCATCGAGTTTAGGGATAGCCTTAAGTTATTTCAAAAGTCGCTTGCCAAGGCCACAAAAGGGCTACCACATGAAAAAATGGTTGGCGACCTTGATTATAAGTATCCGTACACACCAGATACCCCCTTGTCACCCGATGCCTGGAACTACTGTATTAATGATGTCCAGGGCTTGTACGAAGCGATTGAGCGGCTTAAGACCGAACATAGATACAATCAAGCGACAATCCCATACACTAACACATCTATGGTAATTGATGCCGTTAACCGTAAATGTCGAGAAAATGGAGATATGATAAGGGCTTGTTATGATCTGATTCTTGATAAGTCCATGATGCGTCTGGCCTACAAAACTATGGCAGGTGGTGATACCCACGGTGCCAGATGGAGAGCTGGTCAGACCTTTGAGGATTGCAACTCGTATGACCTTAAAAGTGCTCACCCATCCCAGCAGATACTCGACAATTTTCCATCTGGAAAACCCCAGATGCTTAAAGGCATTCAGACAGAGCCCGTCCTTAAGACTTTCAGCGAGGATATGGGCATGGGCTGGATCGCCAAGGTTTTGATCACTGATCTGATCATCAAGCCAGAATGCCCAGATCCTACAATTTCAGTCAGTAAGACGGACGAGATCAAGGAGGCTTACGGATATGATAATGGTCGGCTTTTGGGGGCAGATGCTTGCATCTGCTACATGGACAGTAATGACTATCAGAGATTTGTAGAAGCTTATGACTATGACGAGTTGTATGGTCTCGAAGTCATGGTATTTCACTTGAAGCCACTTCCAGAGGCGTTCCGGGGAGCAATTCTTGATTTCTTTACGGTTAAAGAATCGGCGGAGCCGGGAGCAGATCGAGATTTTAGCAAGGTATGTGTTAACACGATCTTTGGAGCGTGTGCCCAAAAAACGATTCGAGACGAATATACAATGGACTTTGACGAGATGAACGTTAGTCGACTGGACTGGGAGGACAACTTGCTATCCAAAGATGATGAACAAGTGGCAAAGTCTCAGAAAAACAAGTTCCCGTTTTTATGGGGTCTTTGGACATCTTCTCTCAGTCGCTTAAAGCTGTGGAATCTAATTAAAACCGTGGGTTGGGAAAAGGTAATCTACTGGGACACTGATTCATGTAAGTACCAGGGCGAGAAGATCCCGGAAGTTGATAATATTTATAATGCGAACGTACGTTCGAAGTGCGAGGAGCGTGGAGCGGTAGTAATAAACCGCAAGGGGAAAGCCGTCTATATCGGATCAGCAGAGGATGAACACCCAACCGTACCATATGGATATAAGCGATTTAGGTTTCTGCATGCCAAGTGTTACGCCGCCGAAGCTTGGGACGGAGAAAAGTATGTACTAGAGAGTACAATAGCCGGAGTCGGTAAAAAGGAGGGAGTTAAGGGCATCAATGACGCTTACACGAAGTACGGTAGTCCTACCGAGCACCCGATTGATATGCTGATGGATGGTTTGTATATTCCCCATGCCGGAGGATTGAAGCTTTTTTATCAGAATCGGAAACCTATGACGGTTACCAGATGGAGCCACCCTACCAGAGTAGCAAGCTTCATCTACATGGAGGATCGGGACTATATGGTTTCGGATAAGCCACCGGAGGGGCTGGAAATGGAGGTAATGATAAGTTAATTTACTATTTACATTTTGTTCATAATTTGTTCACAATGTTTTGTTACTATATACTTGTAACAGGGAGAACAAAGCAATATAGATGACAAACAGGAGGAATAAGCAATGTTAAAATCCGAATTTGAATTACTTGCCGGTAGAAATGTAACAGATGAGCAATACACAGCAATCGAGATATTATACATGAGTAGTAATCTTGAAAAACAGAATTTGTGAAAAGCATCAGAACAATGCTCAGCAACATTCCGCAACCAGAAAATGAAATTAACATCAGGCAAATGGCTGTGAGGGATCAGAGTGGCTACAGAAAGACACCAAACGGGTGTTATTACCATATCAGATACGTTAACCTGGTGGACGTTGACATTGCAACCGGGAAATACATCATCAAGCCACTTGAGAAAGAGGATTTAAAAATGTTGGAAAGAGACGGATGCAACTTATATTTAAGCACCGGTTTTGATTTTGATTACGAGGATTGCATCGATGATATGAAAAAAACCCATTGAGCTAATATCAGGCACTGTAGAAAATTGGAGGTGAGTATATCATGACAAAAGATGAGATCTACGCAATGTGTATGGACAATTACTATAATGATGTAAATGAGTTCATAAACCGCCTTAGAAGCGGTGATATTACCGAGGGGCGTTTTCGTCAGCTAGTGGAATATGCTAGAAACTTTTGGCTATCATCAAATAAGTAAAAATTCCTAGCCCCCAGGGATAAGGGGAGAAAGTAAACAGTATGGGATTTAAAACAAGAGACGGTAAGGATAACAAACAGAATAAAGCTAAGTTTGACATGATCGCTACCGAAGCGATCGTACAGAACGCCAGAGTTGTTACAGATGATTTAATTACATTCACTCTCAAGTGCCGCGGATTCAGTCTCTACAACATGAAGCTTGTCAATGGCAAGAAAGGCTACTTCATTACGCCGCCAAGTGTAAAGGGTATTAACGGCGTATACTATAATCAGTATGCGATCTATCTGTCGGAGGAGGACGAAAAGAACCTGATTGATAGTGTGCTTGTGGCCGCTGGTGTAAAGGAGGCGAAGTAAATGACGATAGACGAGTTATATCAAGTGCTTGATAATGTGACGATATTCACAAAATTCTATATTATCGACAGCGTGGGAGAAATACTTGAATGGGGGAGCCATTATCAAGAAATATCACCTAAGAATCGTTCATTGCCTGTTGTACATTGTAAATGTAATGAGGGAGAAATAATTATATGGGTATAAATATTTATACAAAAGACGGGTGGCTGGATATTCCAGCCATCCGCTCTTTAGGTTGTTGGCTTAACGTTATTATCGGAGCTAGACAGGTAGGTAAGACCTATGGGGTAACTAAAGACCTGCTTGACCGTGGGCGGCCTTTTATGTTTATGCGCCGCACCAGCGAAGAGCTGGCGGCAATTTGTGGTGATCCAGACCTTGATCCGTGGATCAAGCTGGATCGGGAGGGGTATCAAGTTCGTATGGCAAAAGTGCCAGGATCAAAGACTTACGCAATCGGGGATATCAACCCCGATACTGGTAAGATTGAAAACCGCCGTGGTATGGGCATTAGCCTGTCAACCGTGGCCACGGTCAGAGGTTTTAGTGGAGATCAGTACACGGATCTAATCTTTGACGAGTTTATCCCCGAAGAATTTGTGGTAGTACGTAAGTCCATGGGTGATGCGTTTGTCAATGCTCTCAAGACGATCGGAGGTAACCGGGAGTTGGAGGGGAGACCGCCGCTGACGGTGTGGCTGTTGGCAAATGCCAATTCCATTCAGTCTCCGATCTTACAATCGCTAAATTTGCTAGACGATCTTGACGATCTGATCCGTGATGGTACAGAATGGACGATCACTAATAATCACGTATTTTTGGCTATGCCGCGATCTGATCAGATCACTTCCATGCAAAAGGACACGCCGCTTATGCGTCAGATCCAAGGAGGAGCCGCCTATAATATGATGGTTAACAATAGTTTCGCTTACGATGATCTTGGCAAGATCAAACGACATAGCTTGGCAGGTTGGCAACCATATCTGAACATTGGTAAGCTGGGAATCTGGTCAAGCGGTACCCATTTGTATGTAACCACAAGCCGAGGCAAGGCCACCAGTTATCTGGATACCGAGGACGAGATTAAGAGATGTGATCGGGAGCACCCCGAAGTAAGACTCATGTACTTAAACGGGTATGTTACATTTTACTCAACAAAAACATATTTAACTTTTAAAGATTACCTTAAAATTTAAGGTAATCTTTTTTTGACTTTTGTGCAAAAATATGTTATAAAAAGACTTGAGGGGGCTCCCGACTGATCCCCACCCGGAAGGTGGTAAGGGAGTGTGACGATCAGCACCTAGCCCCTCCATAAGAAAGGAGATTAAAAATGCCGAATGTCAAAAGTTTTGAAGATTTTTTAGACATCTATAACGCCTACCAGCTTTACATGGCAAGCCAGGGCGATCCAAAACCAGATCCAAAACCAGATCCAAAACCAGATCCAAAACCAGATCCGAAACCAGATCCGAAACCAGATCCAAAACAGGATGATACACCAGCATGGGCTCAGTCTTTGCTTGACCGTATGGACAAGCTTGAGAAACGCCAGCCAGGAGTAAGCATTGAAAAGATTGAACCAGTTGGACTTGAGGATGTAATTAAAAAAATGTTATAAGGAGGAGATAAAAACATGGCTAACAAATTGACGCCCGTTGATGTTTACCAGATCGTGAACGCCGCCGCAAAACAGATGTATGGGGCGGATACCGCACTGGTAGCATCTGACACAACAAGTTTTGTAACTGTCGGAGAAGCAATGCTTCGGACAGGTTACGAAAACACGCTGAATGCACTGTCCTACGCAATGGGGCGATTATATATCGCCGTAAGACCATATCGGCACCGCTTCGATCTGGTCACTATGGACGATACGTTGTTCGGTACGATCAGTCGTAAGATCAGTTACTTTACAAAACTATTTGAGGCATCTGGTAACTGGAACACAGATCTCAACACCGAGCAGTTAAAGGATGGCCAGTCTATTGATCATTATGTAATCAACAAATCCTATCCTCTTGAGGTTCAGTTCCAGGGCATCAAAACTCTGGAAAAGTCCCTTACCAGATGGGAGGAACAGCTAGACGTTGCGTTTCGCTCAGAAGAGGAAATGGCTCGCTTTTTACAGGGTCTGATGACTGAGGCCGCTAATGAGATCGAAATGGGCATTGAAGCCGAGAACGCCTTAAGTGTCCAGAATTTTATTACTGGCATTTATGAGACTGGCAAGGCCGCTCAGAAAGTGAACTTAACCAAGGCTTATAATGACGAGTACGGCACTCAGTATACCACTGCCGAGTTGCTGGGGGTGCATCTCAAGGAGTTTATCCCATTCTTGACCTATACGATCAAGACCTACTCAGATAACTTAGAGGCCAACACAGACCTTTATCATCTGACACCAGTCAAGAATGATGACGCTGGCAATCCGATGACTCTTTTACGTCATACGGATAAAAGCTTGCAGAAACTCTTTTTACTCAAAGACATTATCCGTAAATCCGAGGCAATGGTATTCCCGGAAATCTTTCACGATGGGTATCTTAAGCTCGAGAACTACGAGGGGGTGTTGTACTGGCAGAATCCAAACGATCCGGCGGCCATCAAATGTAAGCCAAACACATTGGACGTAACAACCGGACAGAGTAAGGACGGTACCGAGCAGGAGATCAAGACCGTTGTTGGCGTACTTTTTGATCGGGATGCAATTTTTAATAGCTACAAGCTCAACAAAGTCCGTACCACACCGATCAATGCCAAGGGCGATTACTACAATATCTTTTGGCACTGGGCAAAATCCCACAACGTAGACTACACCGAAAACGCCGTGATCTTTTACATGGAGGACGTAGTAGCTTAAAGGAGGTGATCCACTATCTCATATACTGTAAAGCTGGGCGTGACCCAGAAGAAATTTAATTCAACCGCCCAGCCGTCAGTAGATGGCTGGGATTCTTACGAGGTACATCTTAAGACCCCCACGGATCTGGATGCACCAGTTATCACCCTTGTAAGAGACGGCTACCCCATGTACAACTACGCTTGGATTCCTGCAATGTCGGCCTATTACTGGGTGGCTGGCATCACTGCCATACGTAATGGCGTTTACGAAATTGCATTATATATGGATGCGCTCGCTACCTATAGAAGTCAGATCATGGGTACTACCGCCTACATCGAGTATGGCTTTAATGTCGATAGCAGTGGAGCCCAGTACCGTATACAAGACACCAGGCAAAACGTCAGTCAGGTACCGACCATCACAACAACCGAGGTCGATATAACCGGAGGTCTGATTGATCTAATCAGTGGTACTTATGTATTAACTGCTGTAGGTAAGAGTGGCGGCGTTGCCGCTTATGCCATCAGCGGCGCAAATATGCGTAAGATCCTGGACAAGGTTGCAACCGATATCGGGGATGCGATTGAGACCAAACAGACGGTCGAGGAAATCTTAGCGTATCTTACGATCAACTCAGTCATGCAAGGATCTGCAATACAGACAATTCGCAATTGTGTGTGGCTACCGATTGCGATTGGTAACATGGGAGCGATTTCCACGAGTGCCACCGTGTACCTGGGAGACTTTGACACCGGAGTATCAGCTTCCAGACTTGGCGATCGACCGACTTTGACACGCCAAACATCGCTTAAGATCCCATGGCCAGTGGATGACTGGAAACGCCTTAACACCCAGATCCTTATGTACCTACCCTTTGTGGGTACGGTATCCGTACCAGTAGATCAATGCAACAATGCCGACACGCTCTACTTTACGTTTTGTCTCGACTGTATTGGCGGTGATATTTCAATTCGTATGGATGCTGGAGTCTATACAGTATATGTAGGATCGAGCAATTGTGCTGTCCCATATGCGATCGGATCAAGCAACGTCCCGATCCAGAATAAGGTTATGGGCATGATGCAGAGCGTAACCGGAGCGGTACAAGTCGGAGGCGGAATTGGCGGTCTGGCATCAGCCGGAGCACAGGTTGTAACAGGTGGAGCACTAGGCGGTGAAGCTGTCCAGCAAGGAGTAAGCAACATTGCATCCGGTTTACAAAACATCACCAGCGGCACCTTACAAATCATCACGCCAGTAGTACAGTGTGCTGGCACTCTCGGAGGATCGGCGGCGGCTGGTCAGTCGATGTTTGCTAGAATCGAGCTTTTATACTATCCACCTTTGGATGATGCTTCTTTCCAGGGGTTGTATGGGTATCCCGTTATGCGGATCGGCAAACCTATAGCCGGATATTGTAAGACAAGAGGATTTTCGGTAGCGATCGGGGGCAGAGCCTCCGAAGCTGGACAGATCAATGCTATGATGGATGGCGGAGTATTTATAGAGTAGGAGGTGATACAAGATGTATGATATATACCAAGGTTTTTACAACGGCTATGGTGGATGCTTTCCGACTTTCAACGCCTCCATGACGGCCTATTGGGAACGATCTTTGTTTCAGAGAATGACCACTCTTTTTAAGATTGAGGGACTTCCCGATGGATGGGACAAGGATGCCTTTAAGTATGGGCTTTTCCGAATGGGTTTTTTGCCAGTCTTTTTAAGTAAAAAGTATGGCAGAGTTTTCCAGCCGGGTACACCGGCTTTTGTGGGTTTGTATTACCAGCCTACTGCCATGCAGATCAGTAGCCCGTTTTTCAACTTTACCAGACCATTACAGATCGGTACGGAGTGTGAGGTAATTAAGCTTACACCAGACTATCGGGGGGTATGGGATATCATCAGCAAGTATGCAAGTGAGCTGGTGCGACAGGAGGTTGCAATCCGTCAGTCCCAAAACAACGCCCGATTTGCTTATGCGGCAGTAGCGGAGGACGAGAAAAGCGCCAAGACCTTAAAAGCAATCTTCGAGCGCCTTGGCAATGGCGAGGACGCTGTAGTTTATGATAAGATGGCGGCTAAGCGTAACCCGGCAACCGGAGAGGTTACAAATCCGTGGACTCAGTTTGACCGTGATCTTAAAAGCAACTTTATTTTACCGGATCTGATCGAGGGGCGGCGAGAAATCCTAACTGACTTTTACCGAGAGATGGGCTTGAGAGTCGCACCGGATAAAAAAGAACGAATTGGGACTCATGAGTCCTACTCCTACGATGCCGAGGCATTTTCCAGACTTTTGGTTTATAACGACTCTTTGCAAGAGTCATTGGAGCGAGTCAATGAATTTTTAGGTACTGAGATTACAGCCATACCATATCAGCAAACCGGAGAGGAGGTAGGTGGTGATGCTCAAGAATTTACTATTTGATCAGTTATCAACTCGGTCCGGTATTGTGGCGATCCTTGAATTTGATCCGACCATCTTTGACGATCTAGTTTTTCCAGAGGGGGTTGATAAGCAAATCTTTGTAGATACTCTTGTACAGAGTTGCGGACATACGCCGCTCTTGCACCCAGATCCCGGGTACTTACACTATTACATTCCGGCATGGGGCAAGCGGACGTATAAGATATGGGAAAAGTTAGCGGCAACGCTGGATCTGGAATATAATCCAATCGAAAACTATGATCGTAACTCTACCTACACCGATACCACGGATCGGAGTCTTAACCGTACTACCAATAATTCATCGGAGTCACACGGTACTAATGATAGTAGTGGAAGTAACTCAAATACCAGTGAGGACAAAGTATCAGCCGATAACTCGTCTGAGTACCAGCCAGACAGAACCAGTACGGCATCCGGTACCACATCAGACCAGCTAACTATGGATAGTAGTGGATCAGACAGTGGCAAGATGACGGATGCCGAGAATGTAACGCATACCTACACAGAGCGCACCCACGGCAACATCGGCGTTACTACTTCTCAGCAGATGATCCAGTCCGAGCGTGATCTGGTGCGGTATGATTTTTACATGGAAATTGTGAACAGTTTTAAGCAAGAGTTTTGTTTGCTTGTATATTAAGGAGGATTGCATGGAGTTTACAGATATTTTTAACACATTCGGATCCTGGGGAGTTGTAGTGATTGCGCTGTTCTGGATGGCAAAGTTTTCCGCCAGTCAGATTGATGCCGCCCGATCGGAGCGACAAACCGAAGCGGAGCTACACAAACAGGAGGTTTCCGCTTTGTCTGATGTGATCCAGAAAAACACGGACGCCATCACAAAGCTAACGGCATACATTACTAAGGAGGTGGACGATCATGAGTAAGTATATCATAGATACTGAGGCTGGCACTTGCCAGCCGTATGACACACCGATTGCATATAATATTGTTGATTTTTTAAGACAGTACGAGGGAGCAAAAGAGTATAACGGTATTGTGGGCACAATCCAAACATGGTATTACGGTAGTTTAATCAAGGCACCATGGTGTGCAACTTGTATGTCATGGGTATTTAGCAAGCTGGGAATTCCGGTGGACAAGGCCGAAAACGTCTACTTACTCATGCGTAACTGCCAGTATGCCGCAACTCAAGGACATGGTACATTTTTTAATAAGTTAGAGTTACCACCGGATCTAAATAAAGGTGATGTGTGCTTTTTACTATTTTCCGGTACCACGATGACTACTACCAGTAGTAAGCACGTAACCGCTTTTATTAAGGACGCTGGAGTTGGCAAGATCCATTGCATCGGCGGCAACCAAAACGATGGTATCTTTGCAAAAACTTATAATCGTAGTAATTTATATGCGGTTTACAGACCATAGGAGGCACAGGCATGAGCGATATTAAAACACCATACTTAAATGGACATATGTACGAATTTGATTTATGCTGGTTGGTAGAAAAAATTTTATCGTTTGAGAGTCAGCTTAACCAGGCAATTGATTTAAAGACGATTCATTATGCTGATCCTATACAGTGGGATATTACCACACAGTATGCACCTAATACCGTGGTAGTAGATCCCAAGACAGGCACCGCTTATATGTCAAAGGTTCCGGTTCCAGCCGGTATTTTACTGACCAACGTAGACTATTGGACAGTAATTTTTAATTACCAGAACATTTATACCAAGATTATGGAGGGCGTGGCTTTTTATAATGGCCAGACCGACTTTGCAAGCAAGGCATTACTTGTCAATGATTTAGTATGGTACGGGCTTGATCTTTATCGTGTGACACGTGCAATCGAAGAGGGCGGAAAACTCATTCCGGGAACAAATCTTGTAAAGACGTCCATTGAGTCCCTTTTATCTAACTACTATGGTAGAGATCGTGTGGCAACACTTTTAAATGACACACTTAACGTATCGGGAGATTATACGGTAAATGCTGGGGATATTGCGGAAATCTCCACAAATCGCACTATAAAGGTCACCACCGACCGAGAGGTTGACGTGGACGGTAACGATTCCTTACATATTGACGGGGCATCCACGCTTAATGTCGGCGGTCTTAGAACAGAAGCATATGCAAGTGACAAGACTGAGGGTGTAACTGGTATTTTTACTGGAAAATATGGGGGTACATCCTTTGAGACTAATAGTCAGTCATGGCCTGTTAAATTTCCAACCAAAACCGTAGACTTGGCAGATATCACTATCCCATTTTTTATAAATCCTATGGATTATGGTGCAGTAGGCGATGGCACTACAGATGATTCTAACGCCATCGTTGAGGCATCAAAACATGGCACAGTATGCGACCCCTTGCATACATACAAAATTGATCAAAATATCACTATCAATTCGAGTTTGTATAATTGCACATTTCATATGGCACCGTTGGCGTCTGTGACGGTCAATGGTCAGTATGTGTCAAATGTGACATTTTATAGTGATCCTAGCAGTTTACCAACGGCTCGAGGAACTTACGCCTTAATTATCAAGAACAATCCTGGCTGTGCTATTTCTAACTGTACTTTCAAAGACATGATGAACGCACTTCACACCGAAGATAGTGATAATATGATTATCAGCAATTGTGTATTTAGAAATTTAATTCAGACGGCCTCTAGCATTGGTGGAAATGGCTATGGTATAGTATCGACTAATTGTAATAACATGATCATTCAGTCCAACATTTTTGACGATGTTGCTAGACATGGAATTTACCTCACAGTAGAGGACAATGACCCAGGATGTGAAAACGTCTTAATCAGCAGTAACATTTTCAATTTTAAAAATGCTACGACCAGAACGGCAACTGAACTGCCGATCCAGACCCGTAACGCAAAATATGTAGATATTACCCATAACTATTTTTATAATGCATTCGGATGCTTATGGATCATTGCGGAAACGTCCACAAGTGAAACTGATTCCCACCATATTGCATTCCATTCTAACACAGCTTTCAATTGCTGCAACGATTTAAGACCTAACGATGATGGATGCATAGTATTGAGCGGAACGGCTAATAACCTTATTCACGATGTTTACATTTATGATAATCACATTACATCCTACAACGTAGGCTTGTTAAAAACAGGATACAGTGGAAGTGCACTCGTATATCATAATTACTTCAAGGGCGAGTATGTTTCCAGAATTATTGAAAATGTAAGCGAAAAACCATTTGACATCCTTGAAATCAAAAACAATATTTTAATATCTGACCGTACAGATGCCATTTTAGCTCACTTTTATCCAGGCGCAACAAATGCAAACAAACTTGTTATTGATGCAAATACACTTAATATACAGCATCTATTAAGCATACCAACTGAGTTCACCACTCTATCAGAACTTGAGATCACAAACAATACCATCACTAATCACGCTGGTACTGACTATCTGACTGGTACACTGTCAAAAGTTACCTGCTATAGTAATCAATGCAACGTTCAGGTATTAATGCGTAATGCTACTATTAAATCATTAAGGTTATCTAATGACAGTAACAACATTGCTTTCTATGTAACACGTACAGACTTAGCAAACGCTAACCCTTACACAATTAGTGAAAGTGCTTATTCACTTTCTGCCAATCAGATTTATGATGGCGTTTTACAAAATGCAACTTATACAAATCTTGCAAGCCTACCAACCACACGCCTTCGATACGGCCAAATTGCAAATACCGCCGATAGCAAGGTTTATATGTGGGCTGGAAAGTGGATTGAATTAAGCAACGCCCAGCCCACATAAGTTCTTGTGAATATACACAATACGACCTATAACGAATATAGCACCTTGCACAATAAAAATATAACCAAAAGTGTTCCTCAATTTTTGTTGATTTTGACAGTTGACATACCCTTGTCAATCGTCAGATTGCACAAAGATTGGGGAACTTTTTGTGCAATATTACTTTACCCCCCCGGTA
>ERZ1106951.2634-NODE-2634-length-13847-cov-5.449463_pt1 | contig 13847 bp, 9 predicted proteins | sample MGYA00403676_ERZ1106951 | MGnify/ENA primary metagenome ERZ1106951 (study PRJEB35170, sample SAMEA104062398) | human gut metagenome | biome: human gut; feature: human-associated habitat; material: faeces | place: Denmark | collected 2012-04-23 ...
TCAGCTGTCAAAGTCAACGCCTTCAAAGTTATCGAACGCCGGGGAATTCAGCTCCTCCTGCGGTTCGTCACTTGCCTTTTTGCGGGTCGTGCGCCTGGTCGTACCGGCCTTGCGGCGGCGGGCAGGCTTGGCCTCTGGCTCGTCATACAGGCCGGAGACATCCTGGAACCGCGTCTCGTCGATGGCAGGCTCCTCCACGGGGATCGGGGCGGGCTCGGCTTCCTCCGGCTCCTCCGGGTGCGGCGCGATGGCAAATTCCACCGTGTCTACCTTTTCGCCCTGAGCCTGGGCACTTTCCGTCGGCTCCGGCACAGGCTGGGCTGTGGGCGGCTCATAGTAGGCCGTCTCCTGCATGGCGGGCATCTGGGCTGTCTGCTGTACCGGGGCCGGCTCCGGCACAGGCTGGGCTGCAGGGGCCGTGTAGACCGGGGCCTGCACAACGGGCTGCGGCTCTGCCGCAGGGGCAGCGGCCTGCTCCGGGGCCGGGGACGGCGGCGGAACGGGTTCATCCTCAGGCCGTCTGGTATAATCGGGCAGTTTATTGATAAGGTTGATATGCTTGCGGTACATCTCGATCAGCGAACGCTTGAAGCTGTCTGCCTCACCCTTGAGCGTGACGATCTCCTGCTTGGCCAGCTCGACGTCATCGCGGGCGCGCTGCTCGCGGTCCTCCGCCTTGATGTTGGCCGAGCGGATGATCTCCGCCGCTTTCTGCTTGGACTCGCGGATAATACTGTCCCCCATGCGCTGGGCGTTGATCATCGACGTACTCAGGGAGTTTTCCATCGTTCGGTACTTTTCAATGCGCTGGGCCAGCATGACGAGCTTTTTCTGCAAATCATCATTCTGGGCAGCCAGGTCGTCCATTGCCTGGGCGACCTGCTTGAGATAATCATCCACATCCTCACGGCGATAGCCCTGGAACGCTTTGTCAAATGTGACGTGGCGGACATCCTCGGAAGAGATCATGACGGCTTTCCTCCTGTATGCGGGGCACACGGCCCCGTTATTCCTGCCCGCGGCGCTGCGGGCGATCCTGCGCTCAATATTGGTAAAAGGATATGAACAGACGATCCTTGCGGCTTTTGCCGCCAATGGCCGCCAGCTTGAAGCGCCCCACGCCGCGCACTGTGAAAATATCCGCGGCGTAGGCGGTCTCGTGGGCGGCCTTCAACGGCAGGTGGTTGATCTCCACACGGCCCGCGGCGATATATTCTGCCGCGCGGGTGCGGGAGGTGTGCAGCATGACTGCCAGCACCGCGTCCGCACGCAGGGACGGCACAGTAGCCTCCTGCAGGGTGCGCTCGCGGCTTTCGGCCAGACGGGCGGGCAGTGCGTCGATGCACGCAGTATGCACGGTGCAGTGCCCTGCGCCGGTCAGCTCCGCGTTTATAAATTCCTGCTTGTCGGCGAGGATCACCGCGTAAAATGTGTCCTCACGCTCGGGGTCTGCCAGCAGGTCCCCCACGCAGCTGCGCTCAAGGCCAAGGCCCAGAATCGCACCGAGATAATCCCGGTGGGTCGGCAGCTTATCCCCGTAAGCGGTGCATTGCAGGTAGGCCAGCGGTTCTTCCTGCCAGGCATCGGGCGGCTCAATACAGAGCACCCGGCGTTCTGCCGCGTCAAAGCCGCCCCAAAAGCGGATGCAATTGCACCCGGCCTTGTTGCAGGCGGCCTGCGCCAGGCTCTGCTCCCGGTCCGAGAGAAAGCCCGTATAACGCGGGATGCCGCGGCTTACCGCAACGTGGCACAGCTCCTCGACACGGCGCATCAGGCGGCGCTCGTCGTCATTCTGCGGCGGCACAAAGCCGCGCACCGCATTGGCGGTATCAGAAGAAGACGCCATTGTTTTCCAGCTCGTCGAGCAGGTCACCCATAATATCAACGTTGTACGGCGTAATAATGAAGGTGCTGGTCGCCACACGCTTGATCTGGCCGTTGTTGGCATACGCTACACCGGACAGGAAGTCGATCAGACGGCGGGAGACCTCTTTGCTGGCAGACTCCAGATTCAGCACCACAGTATGCTTGGCGTTGAGCTGGTCCGCAATGCTGGACGCATCGTCAAAGCGTTCCGGTTTGACCAGAACGACCTGCAGCTGGGTCGTCGCGTTGATGTTCACGACCTTATTGCTGTGCTGTTTGATCTCCTGCTGCTGGGTATACTCCTGCGCAGCTGCAGCCCCCTGCCCGCCGGGGAAAACATTCTCTTCAGTGTCATCTACATAGGAATCTGCATCGGGGTCGATACCGAGCTTGCTTCTCAAACTGTCAAGCATGGACATGGTCGTAAAACTCCTTTGATTAGAAAGCGCCGTTTACGTCAGCGCGTCATTACAGCGATATACATTAAATATTATCTTCTTTTTTGGCAGTCTTGTCAATACAAACAGCGTATTTTCGTTACAATAGTTTGCCATCCTCCAAATTTGTGCCCTGCACGATGATCTCATCATAGAGGCGCACCTCATTTGCACTGCCGAGCTTGCCGTCCTCCGGGACAAGAATGTAGCTGTCATTCTCATACAGCGTTGTGATCTTCAAAAAGCGCTGCAGGTTGCCGTACTTGACATAGACACCGCGCTGGCCGTTCACGATATGCAGCGCTGCCTTGTCGATGCGGATGCCCTCGTAGGTTTTTAAATCGACCTGCACGGTCTCGCAGCCCAGGCCCAGGACCTCGGCGCTGATGGTCTGGCATTGCAGCACAATCTTGGCAATGCCGTTGTCCTTGTCCTCGGTGACTTCCTCCACCGTAGCGGAAAGCGGTGTGTTCTGCTTGCCGGGTACGCTGATTTTCACCGTGGACAGACCGTCGAACCGTGCGGCGGTATCCAAATCGCAGACTGCGTAGAATTTCCAGCTGAAACCCGTCGCGATCTGTCCGGCGCGGTTTGTATCCGCTGCCGGGAAGCCGTCTGTCAGCATTTTTTGCAGCGTGGCCGGGTCGGCATCGGCCAGCGCCCGGCAGTCCGTCCGGATGTCGGGCGAAGCCTCCGTGCGGCTGAAATAGCCGTTTGTTGTGGCGGTGACGGTCTGCAGCGTGTCGAGCTGTGCCTTGATGCCGTCGTACTCGGTCTGCAGCGCTGCGATGGACTGGGAGAAATCCGCCGTCTGCCCGGTGCTGATCTGCAGACGGTTCTGGGCCAGCAGAAAGTTGTCCTGCGCGTCGGAGATACCGGTATACTGGGCAGTGTCCAGCTTATCCAGCAGGTTGTACAACGCCTGCTTCGTCTGGTTTGTCAGCACCGAAAGCTCACTGCCGGCAGAATTCTGCGACTTCGTAAGCAGCGTGATGGAGCGCTCGAGCCGATCCAGACGCTCACGCTGCAGGCCCTGAGTGTCATCGGTGTAGCATTCGGCTACCACCGTGCCGTTCGTCACGCGCTCGCCATCCTGCACAAGATAGCCGAGATTGCCGCTGCCCGGCACATCCACAGCGTCAAACGCCACAACGCCGGTCAGGTTCAGGCTTTCGGCCAGCGTGTAGCGGATGGCGGTCTCTGTCTTGTAGGACCGATGGAAGATCAGCACGAACTGGACGGCAACATACAGCAGGAAGAGTGCCAGTGCCAGCAGACCCAGCGCGTGTAAAAGTTTTTTTGCCAGCGGGCGGTCCTGCCGGTTGCTCACGGTGCACCCTCCTTTCCGTTATTCCTCGTTGTGCAAAAAGGCCCGCACCAGCGTGCAGGCGCGCTCGTGGACATCCTCCTCATCCAGATAGAGCCACACCGCGTCGCTCTGGCGGCGGAACCAGGTCAGCTGGCGCTTGGCGTAGTTGCGCGTTGCCTGCTTGAGACGCTCGGTGCATTCGGTCAGATTGGCCGTGCCCTCAAAGTACGGGAAGAATTCCTTGTAGCCGATGGCCTGCGCCGCCGTGCGGTAGGCATCGCGGTGGTCGTAGACCTGCCTTGCTTCGTCCAGCACACCGTTTTCGACCATTTCGTCCACGCGTCGGTCAATGCGGCTGTACAGCACTGCGCGATCCCGGCAGGTCAGGCAGAGGCAGAGCGCATGGTAGGGTGCCTCGGCGGGCCTGGCCTCGCGGCGCTGGTCGCTCATGCGGCGGCCTGTGGCTTCAAACAGCTCCAGTGCGCGGATGACGCGCGGCAGGTTGTTGGGGTGGACCTGAGCGGCGTAGTCGGGGTCGATCCTTTGCAGCTCGGCGTAAAGTGCCGCGCCGCCCTCGGTGTCCGCCCGCGCCTGTAATCGGGCGCGGATGGCGGGGTCGGTCTTTTCCGGGGCAAACGCCATACCGCTCAAAAGACTGGTGATATACAGCCCCGTGCCGCCCACGACGAGGGGCAGTCTGCCGCGGGCCGTGATGTCCCGTATCAGCGGGTCAGCAGCGGCGGTGAAGTCCGCCACGCTGTAGGGGGTCTCCGGCGGCAGAAAGTCCAAAAGATAATGCGGTATCCCCTGCCGCTCCTCTGCGCTCGGCTTCGCCGTGCCTACGTCGAGATTTTTGTAAATCTGCATCGAGTCTGCGTTGATGATCTCGCCGTCAAAGGCTCTGGCCAGCGCGACGGAAAGTGCGGTCTTGCCGCTGGCCGTCGGCCCGCCGACGGCGACGACGCGGGGCTTAGACAAGTCGGCCAAACTGCTTTTCCAGCTCCTTCCGGGTGATTTTCAATACGCAGGGCCGCCCGTGCGGGCAGAACGGCGGGACCGTGCCGTCCATGATGCGCTGGGCCAGCGCGAGCATCTCGGCTGCGTTCGTGCGGTCCCCCGCTTTGATGGCCGCGCGGCAGGCGATGGAATGCAGCACCCACTCGGTCTTTTCACGCAGGGCGTCGCGTCCGCCGTCGGCGAGCTTTGCCGCCAGCTCCACGATCATATCCTCTACATCGTCCACCGGCACGTCCGCGGGCACGGCGCGCACGACAACAGTCGAGCCGCCGAAGTCCTCGGCCTCGATGCCGGCATCGGTCAGAAGGTCAAGGTTCTGCAAAACGGCCTGCTTTTCCGCGGCGGTCAGATTGACCTGCACAGGGACAAGCAGCATCTGGGACGGCACGCTGCCGTAGTCCCTGGCCAGCTGCTCAAACAGAATGCGCTCATGCGCAGCGTGCTTGTCGATAAGGCAAAGCTCACTGCCGCGCTCGGTGATGATATAGGTCTTGAACACCTCGCCGACAAGGCGCAGCGGCTCGCTTGCAGGCGGCGGGGTCAGCGTCGTCTGCTCGGGACGTGTGCTGACCATGTCGGGCAGGGCGCTTAAAGCACGCGGGTCATTCCGAACGTAATCCGTCTCAGGGTCTGCTGCGGGGGCCTCGTCGGGCAGTTCCGGCAGGATGTCCAACACCGTGTCATCGCTGACGGCGTGGAGCATCGGCTGCGGGGCGGGAATCGTTACGGGCTCCGACGCGGGCGTTTCAACCGCCGTCACCGGCGTGACCGGGGTCAGCGGTCTCGGTGCGGGTCCCGTCGCGTAGGCGGGCTTCGGGGACTGTGCCTCCAGCACGCCCGGGACAGGCTGTGTGCCCTGTGCATTCTGAACGCCCTGCGCCGTCGGCAGCGGGCGCGCTGGCACGGGCGCGGTCAGACCGTTCAAAGCGCGGTATTCTGCCGCGGACAGCGTCGTGAAGCCGCCCTTTTTCGGCTGGGTCGCAGCGGGCCGCGCGGCAGGTGCCGGGGCGGCGGGCTGCAGCACGGTCTGCCCGGGCTTTTCTTCGGGCGCGGTGTGGCCCATCTCAAAGCGGCACTCGCCGCTGCCGGGCGTTGCCAGCGCGGCGCGCACGGCGCGGTAGACAGCGTCAAAGACGTCACTCTCTTTTGCAAAGCGAATTTCGGTTTTCGCCGGGTGGACGTTGACATCGACCATGTCAGGCGGCAGCTCCAGCATGAGCACCGCGCCCGGGAACTTGCCTTGCATCATCGTGCCCTTGTAGGCGTTTTCGAGCGCCGCCATCATTGTGCGGTTTTTGACGTAGCGGCCATTAACAAAGAAATGCTGCGCACCGCGGCTGGCGCGGCAGGCACGCGGCGGCGTGACCAGGCCGGTCACATGGTACAGCTCGCTGCCGCCGTCCACGGGCAGCAGGTCGCGGGCAAATTCACGGCCCAGGACCGCGTAGACCGCACTGCGCAGGTCGCCGTCGCCGGGGGTCACATACTGCTGCTTGCCGTCGCGCAGATAGCGGAAGCTGATCTCCGGGTGGGACAGCGCCGCATGCAGGACGGTCTCAGCCACAAACGTGCCCTCGCTGGCGTCCTTTTTCAAAAACTTCATGCGGGCGGGCGTGTTGTAAAACAGGTCACTGACCGTGATGGTCGTGCCGACGGGGCGCGCGCCGGGCTCCATCCCACGCTCCTCGCCGCCTTCGATGCGGTAGCAGCAGGCGTACTCGTCGGCCTCTGTGCGGGTCAGCACCTCGACGCGGGCAACGCTGGCAATGGAGGCAAGCGCCTCGCCGCGGAAGCCCAAGGTATGGATGTGCCCGAGGTCCTCCGCCGTCGCGATCTTGCTGGTGGCATGGCGGATAAACGCTTTATCGATATATTCCGCTTCTATGCCTGAACCGTTATCTACGATTTGCAGCTGCTGGATGCCGCCGCGCACCGCCGACAGCGTGATCTGCGTCGCGCCTGCGTCGATGGCATTTTCCAGCAGCTCCTTCGCCACGGAGGCGGGTCGTTCGACGACCTCGCCCGCCGCAATCAGCTCTGCGGTGTGCTTGTCCAGTACACGAATTTCCGCCATGGTTTTCACCTGCCTTTAGTCTTTGTCCAGTGTATTTTTCAGCTCGTACAGGAAGTTCAGCGCCTCCAACGGGGTCAGTGTCTCAATGTCTACATTGTGGAGTTTTTCGACGACCTCGCTGGGTACGCTGGGGTTGTTGTAAGCCTCGACGGTGTCAAAATCGAGCTGCATCGTGTTATTGCGTCCCGGTGCGCTGGCCTCCAGCTGGCGCAGCACGGCGTGGGCGCGCTTTGTCACGCTGCCGGGCAGACCCGCGAGCTTCGCGACCTCGATGCCGTAGCTGTCGTCGGCGGGGCCTGCCACAATGCGGCGCAAAAACGTGATGTCCTCGCCGCGCTTTTTGACGGCGATATTATAGTTTTTGACGCCGTGAATATCCTGCTCCATGCTCGTCAGCTCGTGGTAGTGCGTGGCGAACAGCGTCTTGCAGCCGATGTTCTCGCAGATAAATTCTACCACACTGCGCGCAATGCTCATGCCGTCAAACGTCGAAGTGCCGCGGCCAATTTCATCCAGAATGACTAAGCTGTCCTTCGTCGCGTTTTTCAGGATCTCCGCAACCTCGGTCATCTCGACCATGAAGGTCGACTGCCCGGCGGCGAGGTCATCCGACGCGCCGACGCGGGTGAAGATAGCATCCACCACACCGATATGCGCCGCGGCGGCAGGCACAAAGCTGCCGATCTGCGCCATCAGGGCGATCAGCGCATTCTGGCGCATGTACGTAGATTTACCGGCCATGTTCGGGCCGGTGATGAGCAGCATCCGGTTCTCGTCCTCGTCGAGCATCGTATCGTTGGGCACAAACAGACTGCCCTTGAGCATCTGTTCAATGACCGGGTGGCGGCCCTCCTTGATCTCCATAACGCCGCTCTCATCCACGTTTGGCATGACGTAGTTGTTTTGCAGCGCCGCCTCGGCAAAGCCTGCCAGCACATCGAGCTGGGCCACAGCCGATGCCGTGCGCTGGATGCGGACGACCTCAGCGGAGATCGACGAAAGCAGGTCGGCAAACAGCTGGTGTTCCAGAACCAGCAGACGCTCGTTTGCGCCGAGGATCTTATTTTCCAGCTCCTTCAGCTCGGGCGTGATATAGCGCTCGCCCGTCGTCAGCGTCTGCTTGCGGGTGAAGGTATCGGGCACCGAGTCGGTGTAGGAGCGGCTGACCTCGATATAGTAGCCGAACACCTTGTTGAAGCCGATCTTCAGCTTGGGGATGCCGGTTTCCTCGCGGTAGCGGGCCTCAAGGTTTGACAGATACCCCTTGCCGCCGTGCATGATGTCGCGCAGCTCATCGACCTCGCTGTTGAAGCCCGCGCGGATAGCGCCGCCGTCCTTCATGTTGGCGGGCGGGTCATCCACAAGGGCGGTCTGGATGTTCTGCAAGACATCCTCGAGCAGGTCGATCTGGTCAGCCAGCTGCGTCAGCAGCGGCGCACCGCAGGCCGCAGCCTGGGCCTTGACCTGGGGCAGCATGGCGCAGGTATCCCCCAGCGCCTTGACCTCGCGCGGGGTGGCGGAGCCGTAGAGAATGCGGGTCGTCAGCCGCTCAATGTCAAAGACATGGCCGAGGGCTTCTTTCAAATCGGCGCGGGCGATGCTGGCAGAATAGAGCGCCTGCACCGCACAGAGCCGCGCGTTGATGGCCTCGGCGTCCACAAGGGGCTGCTCGATCCAGGAGCGCAGCAGACGCTTGCCCATCGAGGTTTCGGTCTTGTCGAGCACCCAGAGCAGCGTGCCGCGCTTCTCGCGCCCGCGCATCGTCTCGGTCAGTTCCAGATTTGCGCGGGTTACAGGCGACAGGCGCATATACTGTGCGTCGGCGTAGTTCTGCACGGTCTTGATGCGCTCAACGCCGTGCTTTTGGGTCTCATGCAGGTAGTTGAGAAGCGCCGCCACAGCATACGGGACAAGCGCGTCCTTCTCATAGCCGAGGGTCGTGCGCCAGTCGGCGCCGAACTGGTCGGCCATGGTCTGCTCCATGACGGCGTCCTTAAAGCAGGCATCCTCGCGCAGCTCGACCAGGGCGTTCGTGTGCTGCTTGATGTAGGTCGTGACATCTTTAAAGTCAAGCATCGGCGGGCAGATCAAAATCTCGCTGGGCATATAGCGGCACAGCTCGGTGATGATGGCTCCGCCGATTTTTTCAGCGTTCAGCTCGGTGGCGTAGGCCTCGCCGGTGGAAACGTCCGCAAAGCAGACGCCCGCACGCCAGCGGCCGCGGGTGCGCTTGCAGTAAATGCTCGCCAGATAGTTGTTTTTATCCTCGGACAGCATGCTGCTTTCAATGACCGTGCCGGGCGTGACAACGCGGATGATGTCGCGCTTGACAAGACCCTTGGCGAGGGCAGGGTCCTCCATCTGCTCACAGATGGCGACCTTGTAACCCTTGGCGACCAGGCGCGCCATGTAAGTCTCGTAGGAGTGGAACGGCACGCCGCACATAGGGGCGCGTTCTTCCTTGCCGCAGTTTTTGCCGGTCAGCGTCAGCTCCAGCTCCCGCGAAGCCGTCAGCGCGTCGTCGTAGAACATTTCATAGAAGTCACCGACGCGGTAGAACAGAATCTCGTTGGGATGCTGTTTTTTGATTTCAAAATACTGCTGCATCATGGGCGATACTGCTTGCTCGGCCATGTTTCACACTCCTGTTGATTCTAGTTGATATGTTGTTCTTGTAGGGGCGGATTCCATATCCGCCCGGAAGGTATGCGGCTGCGTACAGTGCTGCGGGCGCATATAGAATGCGCCCCTACGGCCTCTATGCCCCGCGCCTCAATCTTTAGTGGCAGCCGCCGCAGGTGGAGCAGCTGCCGGTGCAGCCGCCGGTGGGGGCCTGCACGGTCATGGGGTCGCCGCCGTTCATGGCGGTGTTGATGATGGCGTCAATGTGGCTGACCATTGCCTCGCACTCGGCCTTGGCGGCGTTGTAGCGGACCATGCCCTCGCTGGCCATGATCTGGCTGTACAGGTCGTTGACGCGCTGGTTCAGCTCGGCCACGCGGGCGGCATCGGTCTCGGCCTTGGCACTCTCATTGTTCAGGTCGAGGCGGGCGAGGTTGAACTCACCGATCATGTTCTGCAGCTCCTCGTCCATGTCGTTCTCACGGCGGGCAGCGTCCAGCTCCAGGTAACGGGGGTCAGTCTGCAGGGCAGCGGCGGCTTTCTTGAAAAGATCAATGCAATCCATTGTAAAATTCTCCTTATAAATATAATGTATGGGTTTATTCAGCAAGCTCGCCCACCAGCAGTGCGGCGCGCGAGCCGGTGATGTGGACGTCGGCCCACTGGCCGATAAGACTTTCAGGAGCCTTGAACTCCACGACCAGATTGTTGTCGAGGCGTCCGTTGACGGTGCCCTCATTGCGGCCCGCAGCCTCGACCAGCACGCGGACGGTCCGGCCTGCCATGGCGGCGGTGGCGGCAAAGGCGAACCCCTCCTGCGTTTTCAGCAGGCGGTCCATGCGTGCGGCCTTCTCAGCGTGGGTCGTTGGGTCGGGCAGCTTGGCCGCCGGGGTGCCGGCGCGCTTGGAATAGATGAAGGTAAACAGCTGCATATAGCCCACCTCACGGATGAGGTCGAGCGTTGCGGCAAAGTCCTCCTCCGTCTCGCCGGGGAAGCCGACAATGATGTCGCTGGAGAAGGTCACACCGGGAATTTTTTCCTTGGCGTAGCGGATCAGATCCATGTACTGCGCGACGTTGTAGTGGCGGTTCATCTCCTTGAGCAGCCGGTCCGAGCCGGACTGCACGGGCAGGTGGATATGCTTGCACAGATGCTCCTGCACGGCAATCGTGTCGATGAGCTTGCGGCTGGCATCCTTCGGGTGGCTCGTCATGAAGCGGATCTGGTAGTCGCCGGGGACTTCGCACAGCAGGTTCAAAAGGTCGGCAAAGTCGATGGGATGTTCCAGCCCCTTGCCGTAGCTGTTGACGTTCTGGCCCAGGAGAGTAATCTCCTTATAGCCCTGCTCGACAAGCTGCCTGAACTCCGCCAGAATTGCGGCGGGCTCGCGGCTGCGTTCCCGCCCGCGGACGTAGGGCACGATGCAGTAGGTGCAGAAGTTGTCGCACCCGTACATGATGGGCAGCCACGCGCGGAAGCCGGAATCGCGGCGGATGGGCAGCTCCTCGACCACGGCGTTGCGCTCGGCGGGCTTTTCCAGATAGCGCTTTCCCTTGCGGATGCGCTCGGCCAGCATGGCGGGCAGCCGATCAATGCCGTCCACGCCAAAGACAAGGTCCACATAGGGGTAGCTCTGACGCAGCTTTTCGACGATGTGCTCCTGCTGGGCCATGCAGCCGCAGACGCCGATCATCAGACGCGGGTTCTGCTCCTTGAGCTTTTTCAGCGCGCCGATATTGCCGAAAACGCGCTGCTCGGCGTGCTCACGCACGGCGCAGGTGTTGAACAGGATGAGGTCGGCGTGTTCGACATTGTCGCACAGACCGTAGCCGACATCCTGCAAAACGCCCTTGATCTTCTCGCCGTCGTTGACGTTCTGCTGGCAGCCGTAGCTGCGCACATACGCCAGCGGCGGTGTCTCATAGAACGCCGCCAGCACCTTGGCGGCGGCATCGTTGTGGGTGTAGGTCAGTTTTTCCAAGTAAATTTCTCCTTATATAAACGCCCAAATGGGCGCACCTATCCAAACATACCATATTAGTATAACAAATTCGAAGCAAAAGCACAAGCGGCAGAAGGTGAATTTTTTGTGCCGTCGGGCGGGGAATCCGCTTTTTGCACCCGTTCCGCAAAAAGACGGCAAAAAGACGCCGCAGGAAGATTGACATTTCCGCCTTCTTGCGCTACAATACATATATTATGCCGCTGTGGCGGAACTGGCAGACGCAAGGGACTTAAAATCCCTCGATGGAAACATCGTACGGGTTCGATTCCCGTCAGCGGCATATAGCCCTATATTCAACGTTCATTCGCTGAATATAGGGCCTTTTTTGTTTTGATTTCCGTGTATCAAAAGCAATCCCTAGTCAATTTTATTCTGGCAATCCCTAGTATTTTTTCGGCCAAAAATCCCTCGATTCTGTTGACAATCCCTCGATTTTGCGGTATAATTTCTGTATCAAAAGGTCGATGTTCGGAGGTTTTACAATGAAAGAGCCTATCTTCAACGCCAGTCTTACTATTGAAGCCACGCCAGAAGAAGCAGAAGCCTTAAATAAATCCAACTCAACCGTTGACGAAGAAACTCGTCAAACATTTCGGCACGCGCTGGAAATGCAAGAAGCATCTCTCCCAAAAGGAAGAATCGCGCGCTTAAAAAGCAAGCAAGTCAATAAGTTCACCACTCCCCTTTGGCAAATCGAAGATATGTTTATCAGCTATCAAAGGGGCAAAAACAACACAGAAGCCACCATCAAATACTATCAAAAGGTTTTTCGCAACCTTTACAGGTTTGTTGCTTATCTCGTGAGTGAATCCCCTGCCGATTACGCCAAAATGCTAAACACTTCAAAAGAGGCTCTTACAGAGCACACATTGAGCGATCTCGAGTTTGGCAAAATCATGCCGTTGGTCGTTCTCGAAACGGATGATTTTGAAGCCGAGTACCACGACTACATTTTAGACTACCTAGAATGTAATGAGCAAACGCTAAACAACATTTTCCGTGGTTGGCGTGCTATTGCTTACTTCTGCATGGATAAAGGCTGGATAGATACGCGCAATATCTATATAAGAGAAGTAGCGCCCGCAATCAAAGAAGTGTACACCGATTCTGAAATCGAAAAGTTACTTGTAAAGCCTAGGCCCGAAGATTTCATAGAATACCGAAATTGGGTTATCATCAACTATTTTCTTGCTACTGGAAACCGCATTTCCTCCGTTGCCAATCTGAAAATAAGCGATCTAGATTTTGATGAAGGCATTATAACCGTCAACGTTCAAAAGAATCGTGACCCTTCCCGCATTGCAATGGCCGAAAAACTAAAGCCGATTCTTATAGAATACATTCGCCACTATCGCTGTGACGAAAACGGCATTCCTTTAAATAAGGCCTATGTCTTTTGCAATTCTTACGGCAGCAAATGCGGCCCTGTTGCCCTAGGCAAAAGCCTCGGAGAATACAACAAAAGTCGTGGCGTTCAAAAGACAAGCTGCCACCTCTGGCGACACACGTTCGCCAAACGATGGATTCAATCTGGCGGTGATATTTTATCCTTGCAGAAGATATTAGGCCATCGCTCTTTGAAGATGGTTCAGCGCTACTCTAATTTGTTCGCAGAGGACACAAAACCGATGGTCGAAGAACACGCCCCTATCAATACTGTTCGCATAAATCGAGGCAAAACAAAGTTGGCTTTCAGAAAATAAAAGCGCGCTCACAGCTTAGAATCTGTGGGCGCAATTTCTTTCTCATTCTATTGTAATTTTTAAGCGTTCCACATCATTGCGGACGCGCTCAAACAGCGCATCGGAAAGGACGGCGCGTGTAGTCTACCCCAAAAGAACATTTTTATTATCCTCAAAAGCAGCATAGATGGTTGTTTGCAAGTCGGCCTGTAAGTCAGCAAGCAATCTGTCCATGCGCTCATTATAAAGGCGCGCCGCTTCTTTCTTTGCTATTGAGGGAACAAGGCGGTTTATTTCCTATTGGGCGATTTTGTGGCTGCGTTCATCGTGCCACGCTTCATGTTCTGGATTATAGAAGATGTTCGTTGTTTTCATCGGAGGCCTCCTCCAACTGTGTAAGGCTCTGTAAGAGCGCTTTATATTCAAATGGGTAGTATTTCAATAATGCCTTTTCCACGCGCTCACAGAGCCGCTTAGAAGCCTTTCTTTTGGTGCGGGAAAGGTCATATAGGTCGTAGACATTTAAACCCGCCTACGCTGCAAATGCAGCCCTTGAAACGCCGCACAAGGGACGCAGCATAGAAACGGTGCTGTTTAGTTGCTCTTGTTTTGTCATGGTTCAACACCTCTGTTGTTTAGTATGTAGGGGGATGTAATGTAGGATAAACACAAAAGGCAAAATAAAAAAGTGGTATCTGCTGGCTATTGAAGCACAGAAGCATTTCCGAAAATTTGCGATTTTGTGTTAATTATTATATCTTATTTTTTGGATTTTTCTTGTTTTCTTATTACTCTCTTTAAAAACGATATTATAAATATAATATATAATTATAA